>ENA-OZAG01000030-OZAG01000030.1-human-gut-metagenome-genome-assembly--contig:-NODE-30-length-84595-cov-14.255276_pt1 | contig 84595 bp, 66 predicted proteins | sample MGYA00243300_ERZ653497 | MGnify/ENA primary metagenome ERZ653497 (study PRJEB26926, sample SAMN06164955) | human gut metagenome | biome: ENVO:00009003; feature: ENVO:2100002; material: ENVO:00002003...
CTCAGTGTCTCGTGGGCTCGGAGATGTGTATAAGAGACAGCTTATATTTATCATCATAATTTATTTTTATAAAATTATTGCAACATTTATAAAATTCATCTTCTTCTGTATGATGAGGATAATTCCATATAACAGGATTCGCTTTAATATCTCCCCCCATATTAATAAAATGTTCCTTCTGTTTAGTTGGAAGTTCTGAAAAATTCAAGGTATATGTCAAAATTCCATCCTGTAGACTCAAAACCACATTGTGCCTACACTTAACATCAGATATTTCATTATACACTTCATCAAAATCAATTTTAGTTATATCAAACGATAATTTATTACATACTAAAAACGAAAAGATTTCACTATTTTCACTAAATCTCCTCTCTTCCGACTTCAATCTTCCCTTGCGTTCTTGGTATAACAATTTGTTTCTTGCAAGCTTAACTAACGCTTTCGTAAATTCAACCTTATTAAGTGTTGACTTTACTTCACCAATTCCTTTAACAATCTCGACCGGATAAAAATGTGCAATCCCATTATCTATTAATGGTATTGTATCTTTGTCGTACATTACTATATCACATTGTGTACTCACACTATTTTTTGATGTAATCAAAAAGCCATCCGATATTCCAACACTTTTGCTTGATACAAATGATAACAGTTCCTTGATGCATCTTTCTTTATACATTCCATACTCTAATGGATGAAATAGTTTTTTGTCGCGAGTAAAAATATTACTTGCATCTTCTCCAAATGTACCTGCAAAAATATCAATTTTTTGTTCTATTATTTTTTTTAATATATCACTTGCCATTACATCCATTCCTCATTTCTTGTTTTTATCTTTAATTTTATTTTATCACATCTATTAATCTCTGAAAATACAGCAAACTATATTACAAGATTCTAAAACCTTATAAAACGCCCCAGCCTAAGCCAGAGCGTCATCCCATTTCCATATTATACTATTATACAACTTTAAACATTTTCTGTGACATCGGTTTCTCTTTCTTCTGCTCAACCTCCGCCTGTGCTTTCCTAAACTCTTCCATCCGTTTCAATTCTTCCTCTGCATCATCGAATCCGATATGCGTGTACACATTCATGGTAACGCTAATATCCGAATGCCCCATGAGATACTGCAGTGTCTTAGGATTCATTCCCGATTTTGCCATATTCGAGCAATACGTGTGTCGGCATACATGTGGATGTGTCAAGTATAGGACAAAAAAAATTTTATTTTTTTCTGCCGAAGACTATCTGACGCTTCCATCAGGTAGTCCCAGCACCTTGATTATCTTCTGATAAGTCATTCTTGTCCTGCTCAAGTTATCTCTGTTCCGAAAAAATATCGTCAAAATTCCATTCGATTTCAATTTCATCCTGACTATGAACACGGATCACCTTGATAATCTCACGCAGCTTCTCTGTATCGAACTTCTGAATTCCCAAGAAATCTTTTAGTTTTATTTTATCAGAAAGTTCATTTTGTTCAAGAAGCTTTTTGCTATTCTCCGCATCTTCTATCTTTCGTTTTATTTCATCCAGCTGTACACTTATCGTTGCAGCTCTCTGCTTATACGAATCACGATCTATACGACCATCTTTGTAATCATCATAGAGTTTCATCTTTTCCGAGGTCAACTGTCGGCTCTGTTTTTGCAATTCTGCGGTATTGATCTCTTTGTAGTCGCATTGCCTGTTGGAAGATACTTTCTTTTCTTTTTCCAACATTGACGCTGCATACTGATGAACAAGCCCAAGGATATTCTCCTCCAGCGGTTCCCGTCGGATCACCAGACTTCGACACACAGGATCTCCATTGGTTCGAGCATCTGAGCATTTTAGCAGATGCTCCGTTTCTTTTAGTAAAGAATGCCCACAGTTGGCACATAGCAGCAATGCCGGCTGTTTTTTACGTCTTTCCAGAGTAAAATTGGTGCGTGATTCCGCAACACTTCTCTTCTTTTTCGGATGCATTTCATTTGCTTTTTCAAACAATTGCCTGTCTATAATTGCCGTATGATGATTTTCCAGGCGAACCCATTCTGTTTCATCATTCAGAACAGCTTTATGGCCAGTATGCATACTACAACGCGTTTTGCCCCAGATTCTGGTTCCAATATAAATCTCATCCCGGACAATTGCCGCTACTGTCGTAGGGCTCCAGTGTTTCTTTTTGATCGTCTCAAACCTCTGGAACTGTACCTGGTCCCCTCTTGATAATTTCTGCTCATCACAAGTGACAATCTCCTGTCTGTTCAATTCCCTTGTAATATCTGCAAAACTTGTTCCTTCCGCTGCCATCCGAAAAATCATTTTTACGACTTTTGCAGCCTCTGGATCAACTTCCAGCCTTCCATCTTTTCCTTTTTTATAGCCATATCTGGCATTTACCGGAAGGCGTGTACCATTTCTCGTTCTTGTCTGCAATGCTGATGAAATTTTCTTGGACAAATCCAGGCTATACATATTGTATACCAGATTCTGCAATGCCACATTCATTCCACCAGTCATTCCGCTGCTTGCAGCACTGTCATAGCTGTCATTAATCGAAATAAATCGAATCTGTAGAAGTGGGAAAATATATTCAATATAAAATCCAACTTCCAGATAGTCTCTTCCAAATCTGGAGAAGTCTTTTACAACTACACAGCCGATTTCTCCGCTTTTCATGTCATCCTGCAGCTGTTGAAATCCCTGCCGTTTAAAATGAGTACCGCTGACACCGTCATCCACATATTCCAGGATATCTGACTCAGCTACACCCAGCTGATCAATCACAAATGATTTTAACAGAATTCTCTGAGAAGTTACACTGTCGCTCTCTTTTTTGGCTCTGCCATCTACATTGTCATCTTCTGCGGATAAACGGATGTAAACAGCTGTTTTTCTATGATCTGTCATCTTGTCTGCGCCTCCTTCTCTTTCTTTAATTTCTGTAAATCTGCAAACTGATCGTCATATACCAGCTTGATCTCATAATCATACTTACCATGGATAATAATTGAATCCACAAAGGCATCTGCCATTTCTTTTGTCAGCTTACGCTTTGACATATAAGTATGTATCACATTTCCCCAGCCTTCTTCAATGTGGTAATCCTGGGAATACCGAACCTGTGCCGCCAATACTGTGTCCAGACGGCTCTTGATATTCTCAATTTCATTGGAATAGATCCGAGAAAACTGTATGTACTCTTCTTCTGTAATCAAACGTTCCGAGTAATCTTCATATAAATCCGATTTACGCTTACTGATACGGCTCAGTTCCCGTCGAAGTTTCCCCACTTCTTTATCCAAAAGCAGGTACTGTGTCTGATTTTTGGAAGCTGTATTCATTTCCTGAATCATTTTTTCCGTATCCAATACGGTTTTCATATGCGTTTGGATCAGGCGAAGAACATCGTCATCCACATATTCTTTTCTGACTCTGTGCCCTTTGCATTGCTTTCCTCCGGATTTATGGTTAGTATTGGCTCCGCAGATATAAAAGAATGTGCCATTTCTTTCTCTGGACAACGTCATGCGGTTGCCACAGCCTCCGCACCATATTTTTCCTGTATAGAAATTATGATTTCGAATAGCCCCATTGTTCTGCTGATGTTTCTTCTTATAAGCTTCCGTATATTCCTGAATTTTAGATTGTACCTGTTGAAACAACTCTCTATCTATAATCCCTTCATGCGTGTTCTCCACATGCACCCATTCACTCTCTGGTCGATTTCTCTGTTTATTTTCCTGGAAAACACTTTGCTGATATTTTCCAAATACAGAATCACCTGTGCAATGAACATCCTGAAGTACTCGCTTCACTTCATAATTATTCCAGGGTTTAGACTCCGGAAGCGGCTTTTCACCGGTTTTATAGAATTTTCTCTGTAAAGTCGGCGATAAAACTCCATCTTTATTGAGCTGTCTTGCAATATCACTATAATTCCTGCCATCCATATACATAGAAAATATACTTTTCAGATGTTCTGCAGCTTCATCATCAACAATCAGCTGATGATGGTCTTCTTCTGACTTTCTGTAACCATACGGTTCCCAGGCACTTGTAAATTTTCCCTCTTTCCAAAGTGCTTTTTTTGCGCTGCTACTCTTCTTGGCAAGGTCTTTCGAATAGAATTCATTGATGATATTCTTCAGTGGAACTGTAAGATCCACACCTTCTCTGAAAGAATCGAAATCATCTGTCACAGCCAGGAATCTTACATGGAAAAACGGGAATACTCGTTCAATATAATTGCTGGTTTCGACATAATTTCTGCCAAGTCTGGACAAATCTTTTACAATAACACAATTGATTTTTCCATGCTTGATATCTTCCATCATCTGTACGAATCCAGGACGGTCAAAATTTGTACCTGAATAGTCTGAGTCCTTATAAACTTTCGCAACCGAAATATCTTCCGTATCTGCTACAAAGTTTTTCATCAATTCCACCTGGGTTTCTATCGTTCCTCTTTCTAGTGTTTCTTCTGTTTCCATTGAAATTCTGGCATACAATCCTGCCCGGAATGGTCTGCTCATCTCTGTCTGGACGGTTGCACTGCTGACTACTTCCGGAATGTTTTTCCTGCTCTTTCGTGCCATTTTATACAACCTCCTTTACCTTGACCTGCAGATTATTATCATCATCTATTACCGTATCAACTCCCATAGCCGGTAATTGACTCAGCAATGTCTGATAACAATCATCAAAATCAAAAGTGATCTCTATATTCTTTTTATCATATACTCGGATTTGCCTGATCAGTTCTACCACCACAGTGCGGGACAGTTCTTCAATATCTTGATATTTCACAAAATAATCCAGCCAGGTATTGGCATTGTCTGCTTTTTCCAGCTCACTATCCATTTCTTTCTGGATCGCACGGATACTCTCTTCCGCATTTTTAAGCCTCTTTCCATAGGCTGCATGAAGCTCTACATAGTCTTCTTTTGATACAATGCCCTCTTTCATATCCGAATAGAGCATCATCCGTAACTCCTTACAGCGTTCTGTCTCCTGTTTTTTCTTCTCCAGCCTGTCCTGCAGCTTCTTCATATTGATCTCCTGAAATGGCACAGTACCAACAAATTCCAGGACTCTTTTCAGGTGCAGGATATTCTGGATATGCTGTTTCAGCATCACCAGTACGGCATCTTCCAGATCCTTTTCCGGTATTCTATGACTGGAACAGCGTTTTGTTTCTTTATTTGTGGAACACAGATAATAAGCATATTTTTTCCCTGCCACAGTAGAAACCTTTCTTGTCATAGGTGCTCCACAATCCGCGCATACAGCAATTCCGGATAACAGATATACCTGCTTTTGGTCAGGTGAAGTACGTGTATCCATGCCAAGAAGCCTCTGAACAATTTCAAAATCACGGTCACTCACCAGAGGTTCATGATTTTTCTCAATCCGGATCCAGTCATCTTCCGGTTTCACATAAGTCTGCTTCACTTTATGGTTTGGTGTTGTCCTTTTTCCCTGTACAAGGTTTCCGATATAAACCTCGTTTTCCAGTATTCTGCGGACTGTAACAGAACTCCAAAGTGCCTGTTCTTTCTGTCGAAAGCCAGTTTCATAATGACTGCCACTGCTGATTTTATACTCAAATGGGGAAAGAATACCCAGTTCATTTAAACGATTAGCGATCGCATCCTGACTCATTCCCTGCAGCTTCATCTTAAAAATATCCTGTACTACACTGCCTGCAGATGGATCAATCTCTAATTTATGCTTATCTGTCTTTGTCTTCCTGTATCCAAAAGCTACAAATGGAGTCACGCATTCGCCTTTTTTCCTCTTAATCTCAAGATTACTCCTGATCTTAATAGAAATGTCACGGCAATAAGCATCATTGATTAAATTCTTAAATGGGATAATGATTTCGTCTGCCTGATTCTTTCCCTTGAGACTGTCATAATTGTCATTGATGGCAATGAAGCGCACACCAAGAGCCGGGAATAATCTCTCGATATACTTCCCGGAATCAATATATTCCCTTCCAAATCGTGATAAGTCTTTTACCACTACGCAGTCTACAATCCCACGCCGGATATCTTCCAGCATTGCCTGGAATGCTGGGCGCTCAAAATTAGAGCCTGAGTATCCATCATCAACTCGGACTGAAACAACTTCAATATCTTTTTTGTCTTTCAGGAAATCCAGAATCAAAGCTTTCTGGTTAGAAATGCTGTTACTTTCCAGTTTTGCTGAACTGGAAATATCGCCATCTTCTTTAGATAATCTGACATAGATGGCGGCATGATAGATTTTATTGATATTCTGATACATATCTTACCTCCTTTTATTACGTCAGAAAATCCATGTAATAAAAGGGGGCTGCATAATTTGTCCTTACCGACATTCTAACACAGTCCCCTCAATCTTGCCAGTACTTTTTCAGACACTCAGAAGCATATTCTCAAATGCCTGCTCCATAGATATACCGTTATTAGCAAATCTGACTTTTACTTTCATATTACCGATCCGGACCAAATATGGATTTCCTACTTTATTCAGAAAAATATCTCTCCGTTCCTGAAGCGATTTATTTCTGTCTGCTTTTATCATCCGTAGGTCAGTCATTTCATTGATATCTACATCACTGAAATCCTGCTCCAGATAGTTTCTATATTCCTCTGCCGTCATGCCCTTCTCCCTCCATTCCCATCTGAATCCGTACTGCTTTCAGTACCCGATCCAGGCTCCACTTGTTCACTCTTCCGCATTTCTCAATAATACATTTCGTAGAAATGCTCATAACCTGTTCAGCCAGTGCCAGGCTTCCTTTTCGGATTCCTGTCATATCATATTTGCTGATAAATACATGTGTTGGCAAATACCGTTTCTTATATATTCTTGATGTCAGCGGAACTACCGTTATGACTGAACTGTATGTATTGGCTTTATTATTGCTCACTACGATCACCGGTCTTACACCACCCTGAACAGATGTTGTAGGAAACATACCGAGATCTGCCCATAAAATATCTCCTCTGCGGATTGTCATTTGTCCTCTCTCCAATCTATTATTTTTATTTGTAAAGCATCCATAGCGCTATATTGGCTCCACAGGAATACGGCAGAGTTTCTTTCCCATAAGGAAAGCTCTGCCGCATAACCTCTATAGCCAATTTGATTATTAAACAGTGCTCGCTCGATTCTATTTATCCTCGATACCCCGAATCGTTACTCCCGCATATGCAGGAAGGGAATAATAACCTGCCCGGATGCATACTCCGGACCACAACCCGGAAACTCTCGTTTCCAGGCTCCAGCAGTTCATAGGTTTACCAGTTACAGACTTCTCAGGATCTGCAAGTGTATCGCATCTCATACATATCATCGCATCACCAGCCTGCCAGCTGGCTTCGGTCAGTGCTTTTTCGCAGCATTACGGACTGAACTAAAAATCTTTGTTTTGTCTTATAATCCTATAGCGGCATCTTCCTCGTGCTCTTTGCATGAAATGTCACGTCAGTTATTATTGGATATTCAGTTATCATGGTTCATTTTAGGAAGTCCTTTAACTTCCTCTAATTACTAAAGTCAAATGACTTTGGCAGATGCAAAAGATTTTGAAAAATTTTTTAAAAAAATTTATTCATATACATTTCACGCATCTTATTAAGAGTGGATTTCAGCTTGTATGACAGCATCTGTCTGGAAATCCCCATAATCTCCGCCATCTGTGTCTGTGTCTTGTTTTCAAAGAAAATGCCATAAATAATCATGCGTTCCTCTGAGTTCAGTTGATTGATCACTGTGTGAATATCCTGCTGTTCCATTTTTGTCAGTACACAGTGCTCCACATCACAGTTCAGATCTGGAAAATCCTCAATCATGAAGCCTTCTCCATCAATGGACTGACCGCTGTAAGGTACTTCTCTCAGCATCTTATCCACAACCTCACCCAGTTCATTCTTAATCTCAACTTTTTTTGCCTTGCTGCTTCTGTAAAAATTATTCATCGCATACGCAACTTCTTTTGTAATCTCGATCATTTCTCCATCAATATTTGCGTAATACTTTCCTTCGTAAAAATATGGGTGTTCAATATACATATCCGTTCCTCCTGAATTTGAAATCTTGTTGCTCGTTTCAAGTCCAGAAGGCGGACCTCTGTTTAGGATCATGCCTGCTCCGCCTTTATCCTGCCGGGATACGCCCGCAGTTATTGGCTGAGAAATTCAGGCACGAAAAAAAGCCCCAGTAGTTTTTTCTTAACTACTGAGGCTTTCGTCTCTTTCTTGTATTCAGTTATCTATGCCTTCTTTCATCAGCATAATCATTGTATCAGGATAAAGTTTACAAAGTATCCGCAATACGTTCCCATAAGTTCATGTCATTATTGAAATCGTACATATTTCAGTATAAAAAGTTCACTGTATTATTCTTCTACTTCTTTTCCATCTATATATAGTTGAAATTTATCAGGATGATTGACAACATCATAGTCCTTTCCATATTCTACAGTTCTGTATTCGGCTGTCATTACCGATTCCCCATCTTCAATATCCTCTTTCCATAAATAGATGTTCATATCAAGACTCGTCGCATATCCCCTGTCTGTGGAGAATTTTGTCGAATGAAAAGAATCATCCTTGTACATCTGCAAAAGCTCTCTTGCAAACGCTTCTCTATCCTCAATATTTTCCCGGTTAGCGATTACGGTTAGATTTTCATCCCGATTTACGGAAAATGTTCCTACCACATCCGGTTCACCTTCCTTATGACTTGATTCGGGTTTCCCATAAATACTTCCTGCAGCAATTATCAAGATGACTGCCCCTGAGATCACTGCAATTATCTTTTTCTTCATATTTTTATTTTCCTTTTAGTTTTTTTTACTGCGTAATTGATTACTTCTTCCGGTGTAGGTCTTTCTCCTTTAAGTGTCATTTTCTTCCATTCTTCCTGCACGGCCGGATCAGGATTATCAAATCCTGTATCTATGGCTATCTGCATTTCTCTGCGTACTTCTTCTGGTGTCGTATTGTACTTTTCTGCAATCTTCTCATAAATATTTTTTTCTCTCATTTACCCGCCCTCCAGTTTCAAAGAATTATTTATAGTTCTTTAGAACTACTATATCATGATTATCACTATGAAAAAAGATTTTTTCACAAACGAATCCATAAAAAAGAATAAAAAAAAGAAGAGCTTAATGCCCTTCGATTTCAATGCCTATTTCATTAGTCTACCAAAGCTCTGACCGCATTTAAAATTCTTTTCTGCTCGTCCTTTGGCAATTTTTCTATCATATCAGATAATTCATTAGTAACACCTGTGACAGAATGTGTCACAACATCTATCAGTAGCGCATCAGCCGATACATCAAGTGCATTGGCAATTGCTACAAAGGTATCCAACTTTGTTACTTTCAGTCCTCTTTCTATCACACTGACATGTGTTGTACTTAAATTTACCAGCGCCGCCAGTTCTTCCTGTGTAAGATTTTTTGCTTCTCTTGCTGCTTTAATTCGCTGACCAACCGCTTTTAAATCCATCATAGCACCTCCTTCAGAACGATAATTCGGTCTAAAATTAGTATACTGATGGATAATTGAAAGATACAGAATCCGCAAATCAAGTTGTAGTTCTATAGAACTAATTTTCATTTTTTATACATGCAACACACAAAAAAGCCACCAGAAGAATTAGTATCCTCTGGTAGCTCCATTAAAATTTATCATTTGTTAATGTGCAACACTCATGCTCTCATCAATCCATTTCTGCACCATTTGAACACTCACATTAAGATAGTGGGCTATTTTATCAACTTTCATTCCATCCGCAGCCATGGATAATGCTGAGGCTTTTGCTTTTTTCAGCTCACCACTTTCAATACCTTCACTATAAATCTGTTCCATCTCACGGCACATGAATTCCACCCCTTTCTGTGTTTCCTTCAATTCGTATACTCTGTCAGCAAGTATCTTACTGTGCATATCTTCTGCATTCTTACAGTGAAGATCATGCATCAGTCTGCCTAATTCTGTATCCTCTTGTTTCTTAGAATTTACATAGATAATATGAGCTTCATCCTTAAAATTCTCACTGACTTCTTCGATTTTCCTGTCTATATGATAAATCGGAAGTCCGTATCCAAGTGCATCGTCTCTGGTGATAAAAATCACGTAGCTTTCCGGAAGGTCATCAAAATCCTGTCCTGGATTTAATGTGTTCATATCCATCAGACCACTATGATACCTTGCTCTTTTGGGAGATGCCCCTTCGTTGTCCTGTTGGATTTCTACATCCATCTGCTTGCCTTCAGAATCTCTGGCAACACAGTCCAGAATAGCTGAACGCCCCTGCAAATTCTTATAGTCTTTCTGCAGAACTTGATCAATCACTTTCAGATCCTTTTTATTCATAATTACCTGCAGAACATATTCTGTACATTCCCGTTTCTTGAATACATTCCGCATAAACACATCGCTCATGATGGTAAGGTCTTTTAAGATACCCTTGTATCTTTCGTAACGTGTTTCCAATTCTTCTGTTTTCACGATTTCTTCTTTCGCCACGTCCATTCTCGCCTCCATTCTTTGCTATGTCAGGATAGGTTCCTAAATGTCTCCTATCCCAATTTCATCTTAACATCAAAATCAGCTTTTCACAAGCCACTATTTTATCCTACACCACTTGAAAACAATAATTTCCAATCAGTTTCATCCAACTATTATATTTATTCTTTTCACACACCTTTCGGCAAATTTCATTTTCCATCAATACACAGAACATCTTATCATAATCAAATGCCCAAACAGCACCATTCACATGGTTTTCCACTGCTTTCTGATCTATGCTTTTCAAGCGTGTGACCATTTTCTCAATTTCTCCATTTCCCAAGTTACCGATATTTTTGCAGATAAACCGAAAGAAATTCAACGTTGCATATTCGTCATGCCAATGGAACTCTTCTGGATTGTTTTTAATTTTACTGACTCGCTGCTGTTCTTTGATTATCTGAGCAGCTACACCTTTCATCGAATCTTCGTATCTCATATTATTCACCTACTCTTCCTCAACGCCCAGTGACGGTTTAAATCTTTTATCCTTTGCCTGCGGTACCACGATCTCATAAAAATAAAATCCTAAATACCCAAGTGCCTGCTTCTTCATTTTATAAAAAGAAGTCCTGCCTATTCCCAACTCCTGTTGTACTTCCACATCTGTCTTATTATAATGACTGCAAAAACAGGAATGAAGGATTTCACTGAGCATCACACCATTCGGTGCATAGAACTTCACCAAAGTCATTCCCCGATAGATCATGTCCGACAATCCATAAATAATCATCAGATTATTCATCTCCCGGTGCATCTTTGGCACATTCAGCTGGTTGTTATAAATGCTCAGATAACTCAATACATATGCCATATCTTCATTGATTTTCTCCTGGCATTCCATATCCAGTTCTTCTAACACAATCTGATTTTCCAAAATCAATTTCTGATAGCTTGTCATCAATTCTTTAATGTCAGTATAATGTCTTTCGATTGTAACTTCCAGATAATCCTGTGCATGACTTGCCATCTGGAAGGTAATTTCTTTCATTGATTTAATTGCATAATCTCTGTCTGTCATCAGTTTCAAAATCTCCTTATCATCATCACACTAACTGGCGGTCTTTCAGACCAGTTCGCTTTCCCCATGATTTTGATGGGAAGCAATTACTTACTACAACTTGCAGAAGCGGATATCCAAAAGGCATTGTGGGAGCTGCCTTTGCTGACCGGAATCCATCTTCTTATGTAAAACCTACAGGAATATAAAGGGAAAGTGACTATCCCTGCCGGTTAATAATCCAAATAATATCGTCTATACCAATCTCTCCTTATGCTGTTTTTCTCTCCATAAACCATTTATCCACTTCGTAAAACAAGTGGCTTTCCTGCCCCTGTATCATACAGGTGTACATCATTCCTACACCGCCTGCCTTTCTGCTGGCGCATCGCTCGATTTTCAAAATTCTGTCAATGCTATACTTTCTTCCATCCTCCCATGTAAAAAATATAGGAACCAGCTGTCCGTCTTTCCGAAACTCTGCTACTACATCTACATATACTTTGTTCATGCCGACACCTCACTATAAAATCTCAATTGCTCTTGGCGATGCCGGGATTCTGCGGATATATCCATTTAACTCCAACTGCTTGATTCTGGAAAATGCTGATGATGTTGATTTCACCCCGATCAATTTTCCAAATTCCCGTACTGTCGGCGGATATCCATGCTCCTTCGTATAATCCAAAATACACTGATAACTTTCTTTCTGTTTTCTGGTTAATGCTTTTTTCAAATCTATCCCTCCAATTACCCATGAAAATAACTGTGTGGATGGATCGTGTGCGTACCAGCGTCTAAGTGGGATAAGACTTTATCCTGATACATTGCCGCTCGCTGTATACTGAAATAACCAAACCGTCGTCTGATCTCATCTACAGTACGATCCAGCTTCTCTAACTTTTCCTTTTTCTCCTGATTTCCAAATAAATCCAACTGCACGGGAATATTATCTAACACAAGATCCGCAGCTCGAATTCCCAGGCTTCTAATGGGATGTTCCCATTTATAATTATCTTTAAATAGCTGAAATGCTGCAGTTACAATCTCGTTTGTAATATTCGTTGGCTGTCGTAAATGTATCTGTCTGGAAAAACTATACAATCCATTATCTCGGACTGTAATTTCTACTGTTTTGCATTTAAATCCATGTTTCCGCAATCGTGCAGCTACACTTTCTGCCAATGCTATTTGAATGATCCAGACATCCAGATCATTTTCCAGATCTCTCGGTGTTGTAGTGCTATTACCTATCGACTTTACTGGTGCTTCATATCCTTCCTTGCAAACCGGATCTTCATCCCAGCCATTTGCGAAAGCCCATAATACATTTCCTATTTTTCCAAAATGACTCTCTAACAACTTTTCGTCTGATTCCGCAAGTTGCCCGATTGTCCGGATTCCAAGTTTTTGCAATTTCTTATTTGTCTGTCTTCCGACATAAAGCAAATCTGACGCTGGAAGCTGCCATATCCTGTCTTTATAATTTTCTCGATTAAACTCTGTGATTGCATCCGGCTTTTTATAATCCGAACCAAGTTTCGCATAAATCTTATTCCAGGAAATTCCAATACTCACAGTTACTCCAAGTTCGTATTTAATTCGATGGCTGATTTCTCTCGCAATCGTCATTCCGCTTCCTTTCAGATTTCCACTGTCTGATACATCCAGCCAGGCTTCATCAATTCCATATGGCTCAATTTTGTCTGTATACTCTGAATAGATTTCTCTTGCCATTTGTGAAAATCGCAAATACAAATCCATCCTTGGTGGTACAAAAATAATTTCCGGGCAAACCTGTTTCGCCTGCCATAATGCCATTCCGGTCTTTACACCTTTTTGCTTTGCAATATAATTTGCTGTCAATACAATTCCATGTCTGGCTTCCGGATTGCCACCGACTGCCAGAGGCATTCCGGCAAATTCCGGATGATGCAGCATTTCTACACTGGCATAAAAACAGTTCATATCACTATGCAGGATCACACGCTCACTCAAACTTTTCACCTCCCAGCTGTTTCCTTCAACATGATGTCTTATCAATTTCTGTATGTTTAGTATATATCGACATTCCGGAGATAGTCAAGTGACATCTTGGTTGTATTTTCTCCATTTTGGAGATTATTGTTGATTTTATTTTTAACATACGGTATAATGCATATAGAAAATTCAAATAGAAATGAGGCGAACAAATGCGTGATTTCGGGGAAATATTAGCAGAAAATAGAAAAAAGAAAGGATACTCTCAATCAGATCTGGTAGACCTGCTTTCTCAGGAAGGTATTCAGGTCACTACAAAAGCAATCTCCAAATGGGAGACCAATGCACGAGAACCAGCTTTACATGTTTTCCTGACACTTTGCCAGTTACTTGATATCGAAGATATATATGAATCCTTCTTTGGAGAAAATCCATATAACATTATGAGTGGATTGAATGAAGAAGGCAGAAATAAATTGATTGAATTTGCTGATATTTTGAAAGCTTCTAAAAAGTTTTCTCCACTGTCTGCAAAGATTATCCCATTCCATCATCCTGTAGAAATTACCTGGGAACCAGTTTCTGCTGGTACTGGAAATTACCTGGAGGATTCTGTAAAAGAAACCTATGACGTAGGACACCTTGCTCCTGAGCAGACGGACTTTGGTGTACGGATTTCCGGTGACAGTATGGAGCCACTTTATCATACAGGCGATGTTGCATGGATTCAGAAAAAAGATTCTCTTGCTAATGGTGAAATTGGAATCTTCTATCTCAACGGCAATACTTACATCAAGGAATTACACGATGAGCCAGATGGTGTTTATCTGATCTCTTTAAATCAAAAATATCGTCCTATCCAGGTTTTGGAATCTGACTCTTTTAAAATTTTTGGAAAAGTAATCGGGAAATGCAAAGGTGCAGAAATTCCGGGATTTCATTAGATTTCAACAGCAGGTTCATGATCCTGCTGATAACAATAAGCAAAGGAAGTGATTGAATGGCAATCAATAATACATTAAAAGATATTCGTGAAGAACGGAATCTCATTCAAGCAGATTTGGCTGAAGCCATAGGTTCCTGCAGCCAGACTATAGGCCGCATCGAACGTGGAGAACGTAATCCCTCTCTTGAGATTGCAATCCGGCTGGCCCATTACCTGAAAGTGCCTGTAGAAGATATTTTTCAAGTTGAAGACTGAAGCATAACAGCCGAAAAACCGAGGAGTAAAATCCCCGGTTTTCCTTTTGCTCAAAAATCACTGTAAACCACTTACATTTTCTTCTTTTCCGCCTGCTCCGTCAATCAGGTCATAACTCATATCTAAAAAGTCCAGTACCTTTGCTTCGCTGACCGAACCATCCAGTAAAATAGTGATCCAGTGCTGCTTATTCATATGATACCCAGGTAAAAATCCATAAGTCTGAATAATCATATTCGTCATGTCCGGATCGCACTTTACGTCCATGATGTCAACCAGATCATTCCCCTCTAATCCCAACTTAGATTTCTCAACTGTCATGAATATTGCATACCATTTTCCATTTTTATGACGAAGTACAACACTGTCTGGAGATTTACTCCATAAATATTCTGGAACTGTACCATACTGTTTCTGCACATATTCAAAAATTTCTTCTTTCTTCACAATCTATTCAACTCCTGATTTTTCTGATATCTTGCCCATAATCATACCACATTTTCGTATCCCGTTCTACCTACCAAATTCTTTTGCATTTTCCAGGTTCTCGTGACTTTAACTAATAGAAGGGTAAAACAGCAAGGACAGGAAGTGAGGATACACTTCCGGAAAATCCCAATTTAGGGTACCCTGCCCTAAATTGAAAAATGCTGAAAGCAACGATACAACTGCCCTCTCAGAAAGGAGAACCCGCCAATGGCTGAAAGAAAGAGAAACAAAGAAATCCATTTCTATGTCACCGAAGAAGAACGTAAGCTTATCCGCAGAAAAATGATAGAATCAAAGACAAAAAACATGGGAGCTTATCTTCGTAAAATGGCAATCGACGGTTACATCGTCAACACTGATACCACTCCACTGAAGAAACAGTATGAGGAAATGCACAAGATTGGCGTAAATATCAACCAGATTGCCAAAAAGGTAAATACCACCGGAGATCTGTATCCGGAAGAAATGCAAGAATTGAAAGAGATGGTGAAAGAATTATGGCGTATCTTAAGATCTTCCCCGTTAAAGTAACAGACAAGAAAGCACTGGACTACATCACAAATCCAGATAAAACAGATGAAAAACTGTTAGTTTCCAGTTTTGGCTGTTCCCCGGAAACTGCAGATCTTGAGTTTTCTATGACAAGAGAAATGGCAAAAAAGAATGGAATGGACAAAGGTGATAACCTGGCATTTCATCTGATCCAGTCCTTCAAGCCTGGAGAAGTTGATGCCGAAACCGCTCATCGCTTAGGGCAACAATTTGTAGACGAAGTACTGAAAGGAAAATATGAATACGTGATCAGCACCCATGTTGATAAAAATCACATTCACAATCACATCATCTTTAATGCAGCAAGTTTTGTTGATCATCACAAATATGTTTCGAATAAGCGGAGCTACCATAAAATCTGCCGGATCAGTAATCGTATCTGCCATGAAAATGGACTTGCCACCAGTATGCCAACCGGAGAAAAAGGTAAAAGCTATAAAGAGAACATGGAATACCATCGTGGCACCAGTTGGAAAGCCAAGCTACGTGTTGCAGTTGATAAGGCAATCTGGACTTCCATTAACTATGAGGAATTTCTACAAAAAATGCAGTTAGCCGGATATGAAGTCCGCCAAGGAAAACACCTGTCCTTCCGTGCACCGGAGCAGAAGAATTTCACTTATATGAAATCTCTCGGAAGCTATTATAGTGAAGAAAATGTCCGTATCCGCTTGGCTAAAAATCGTAGCAAAGTAAAAGCTCCAAAGCATCTGTCCAGAGAAGCTCGCCTGTATATCAATATCTCAACTTATGTCACAACTGGAAATCGAGAAGGATTTGAACGCTGGGCAAAACTCAATAATCTAAAAGAAGCGGCCCGCACCTTCAACTATCTTTCCGAAAAAAACCTGCTGAATTATGAGGATTTCAAGCAGCATGTTTCTGATGTTGATGCTTCTGTTAAAGCGGCAGAGCAGAGAATAGCACAAATCGACAGTGAACTGAACACACAGAAAATCATTCAAAAACACTGCGATTCTTACCGGCTTTGTCGTAAAGTAATTGAAGATTGTAAATCTGCTAAAAATCCAAAAGCATACCGCACCAAACATCAGGCAGAATACCAGCTCCACGATTCACTAAAAAAAGAGCTTCAGGATCTCGGTGTTACCAAAATCCCAAGCTCTAATAAAGTCCAAAAGCTGATTGAAAATCTTGAATCTGAACTGGCTGCTACTGTCCGGGAAAAACAGGAATTTCAGAAAAAGCAAAAGACACTGGATATCATTAAACAGAATTTCACAGCACTGCTTAATGCTCCGGAGATGCAAGTTCCCGTATCAGGAAAAGAGCTAGCTCTTTAAAAAGAAGAGGTACCTACTTAACGGTGCCTCTTCCTTTCCATCTAATCTATTCTTGCGCTACCATATCACACTCGCACCCAAAAATAGTCCACGCATACTTATTTCAATCAAAAAAGAAAAAGAGCATATGAATTTGATTGATTCCATACACTCTATATTTATAATCTTCATACTTATTTTGCCATGTCAAAATACCCGATCATTTGAATCGCTGTATCATGATCTAAAGCTTTCTTTTCATGATGCTGCTTTAGTTTAAGAAAGGATTCATCACTGACACAGTGTTCAATACGGCAGGCTTCAGTTTCCGCTATATTGGGGCTGACTCCAGCAGATATAAGCTGTTCCTTAAAGAATTTATGTCGCTCATAAATTTTCTCTGCAACTTTTCGCCCTTCCTCTGTTAAATAAATAAAGTGCTTATCGTCCTTTGTAAGAAAACCGCCGTCACATAAGACATTAACTGCATGGCATACGCTAGGTTTTGAAACTCCTACATAACGAGCGACATCTACCGAACGTACCTCTCCCATTTTCTTTTGAAGTATTAACACGGCTTCTAAATAATCCTCTCCCGACGAATAAATTTGCACATTTTACCTCCTCAAAAATTTATATTCTCAAAATATACATCTTTTTAATAATACAAATTATAAAAACCGCATATTATAATTAATTGATTTCTCTGTTTGTATAATTTACTAAATAAACACTTTTACTATTGTTGCTACTCTCTGATATTTTGGCAGGATTATAATCTCCTGCCAAATAAGAGTCTAATACTGTGACTTAATGATGGAGTCAAACGACCCATCCCAAGCTTTCCTGTTGAATGTGATATAATTTCTGATATAAACCTTGTTTTTTCATCAATTCATTATGCGTACCGCTTTCTACTAATTTCCCATTTTCCAGAACAAATATCTGGTCGGCATCTACTACAGTCCGCAGCCGATGAGCAATCATAATGACCGTCTTTCCTTCAATCAGCTTTGCGATTGCCTTTTGAACCAAAACTTCATTTTCTGGATCAAGCGACGCGGTCGCCTCATCCAAAAGAATGATAGGCGCATTTTTAAGTAATGCTCGTGCGATAGAAATACGTTGACGTTCTCCGCCAGATAATGTACTTCCATTTTCTCCTAAAAGTGTTTGGTATCCCTCCGGCATTTCACGGACAAATTCATCACAATAAGCTGCTTGCGCTGCTGTAATTACCTGTTCATCTGTGGCATTTGGATTACCGATCCGTATATTATTCATAACAGTATCATTAAACAGCGTCACATCTTGAAAGACAAAAGACATATAGGACATTAGGCTTTCTGGCTCCATAGCCTTTATATCTTTTCCTCCAATCGTAATTTTTCCTTTTTGAATATCCCAAAAACGTGCAATTAGTTTTGAAATGGTGCTTTTTCCACTTCCGGAAGGTCCCACAAGCGCTGTTACACTGCCCTGTGGAATTTTGCAGGAAATATCTTTAATTACATTTTCCTGATTGTAAGCAAATGTGACATGTGAAAGTTCTATATCACAATTTGATACTTCTTTTTCTTTTCCTTCCATAGCCGGAGTTGTCAAAAGAGTACGCATACGGTTTGTAACAACATTCAAATTCAGCAGGGAAGAAAGGTTCGCAAGAATAGATAAAATAGGTCCATAAATGCGTGTTACCATCAGCAAAAACATCAGAAGTGGAAGTAACTCAATCTCTCCGCTTGTCAATAACAATGCTCCGACGAAAATTGTAATTCCAATGCCAGCCTGCAATATCATGCTTGCGCTAGACATAAAGACCCCAACCGCCATTTCAACTTTTACTGCAATTTTTTTCATAGCCAAAAGAGCATTGTCTAAAGATTTAAAATGCACACCGCTTAATCCGCAGGATTTAATAATTTTCATTCCTTCAAGATATTCCTGAACCTGATCGGAAGCGTTCAATTTTGCTTTTACCTGTTTCTCAAACAACTTGATCTGATGTTTTCTGCTTAACCAGATAATCAGAAAAGCAAGCGGTACAGTACAAAATACACACAGAGCTAATCTCCAGTCAAAAAATGCAAGCAAAATACAAGTAAGAGTTACGGTAATCCCATTTGCAATCAGAGGTGGAATCGTACTGCTAAGTAAGGATTCCATACTGCTACAATCGGACATCATATTTGTTGTAAGTTCAGATAAATCTTTTGTATTGAAAAAACTCATCGGAAGTTTTCTCAAATGATCAGCAATCCGCAGCCTTGTGGCATTGGATTCTTGATAAGATGCGATATACGTTTTACGATAGTCATTTTTAGCCGCTAAAAAAACTAATAAAGCAGATATAATTCCAACTCCCCATAACAGCCAGATATGATTCCACTGGACATTTCCCCCATTTGCTACGGGTGTCAGTATCTCACTAAAAATCATAACCGTAACACAAAAAGGAAGGAGCATTGTTAAATTTGTTAAAGTACATGCACAAATTGCCTTTTTTAAGTCTTTGTACCCTTTATCCGATAAAAACAGGGCTTTCTGTAATTTACTCATTGTTACACCGCCTTTCCATTGAGTTTCCAGTTGATTGCCTCTGTATAATGATTCCACATTTGGAAATAACGGCCTCCTGCAGCAACCAGATCATCATGTTTTCCAGACTCTACTATTTGCCCTTTTTCCATAACAATAATTTTATCCGCGTTACGAATCGTAGAAAGTCTATGGGCAATAATTATTACTGTTTTATTCTGCATAAGTTTCTCAAAAGCCTTCTGAATTAAATATTCATTCTCCGGATCACTGAACGCGGTCGCCTCATCCAGCACAATAATCGGAGAATCTTTTATAATTGCTCTGGCAATCGCAATTCTTTGTCGTTCTCCTCCGGATAAATGAACACCTTTTGTTCCAACAACCGTATGATAACCTTCTGGCAATTTTGAAATAAATTCGTGGCATTGTGCAGCTTTTGCAGCCGCAATTACCTGTTCCTCTGTAGCATTTCTATTTCCCATACGGATATTATCTAAAATACTCTGCTTGAACAAGAAAATATCCTGAAACACAAAACTTACTTGACGCATAAGATCGTTTTGTGCCATATCTCGTAAATCCACCCCACCAATGGTAATCTTTCCATCTGTCACATCCCAAAATCGGGAAATCAAATTGGCAATCGTACTTTTTCCGCCGCCGGATGGCCCAACAATCGCAGTAATTTGTCCTTGTTTTGCTGCAAAAGAGACACTCTCCAATGCTTTTTCTTCGTTGTTTCCAGTATAAGTAAAACTTACATGATCAAAAACCACATCTTCTCCCTGCGGTTTTTGAGGATTAGCTGTTTCCGGCATTTCTGGGATATTTAAAATCTCATCCATACGGGCTACATTACCATCAATCTGCATAAAGGATTCTGAGATATACATGATTTTATTCAAAACACCCGCAATCGCCGGAACAAATAACAGGTAGAAAATAAACTTCATTGAAAACTCTTTGAAATTAGATGTATTTGATCCGATTAAAATTCCAACCGGAACTAAAATCAGGTAAATATTATTGATAATGGTTGTGAAAGCCGGCATACAGTTTTGCCACCCCAGAGAAAATTTCAAAACCCATTCCGTATAACCGCTGATGGCCTCTTGCAACTTTTTAAATGAAGATGCTGTTTGATTAAATGCTTTGACAACAGACATTCCACGTACATATTCTACAGAAGCGTTATTCATCTCCTCGGATGCTTTTTGATATTTCCCCATATTTTCTTTCATAGCCCCACTGCCAAATCCAATAAACTCTGCTATAAAAGCCAAAATAATTCCTGCAAGGGAAGCAAGACCAAAACGCCAGTCAACAACAAAAAGGATAATGACCATTACAATCGGTGCAGTAATAGATGCTACAAAATCCGGAAACTGATGGGCAATAAAACCTTCCACACTTTCAATATTTTCGTCCATGATTTTCCGTAAGCGCCCACTGCCGATTGTAAGATGATACCCCAAAGGGATTTTTGTAATGTGGTCTGCAAATAACACCTTCAAATCATAAAGTGTGCCAAAAGCTGCTATGTGTGAACTGAAAATAGCCAAAAAGTAAAGCAGAATATTCGCAACGATTCCGGCTAATGCCAGCCACCCATAATTCATAATTCTTCCCATATCCAGTTGAACAAGGTCAGGGAATACATTTAAAATTTCACGAATCATAAAGTAGACCGCTATGTACGGGATAAACGAAGCAATCGCTGCCAAAGAAGAAAGGAGAGCAGATAGAAAAATCAATCCTTTTCTATCAGAAGCCAACTCCATACAGCGTGCCAGTCCCGTCTTTGATTTTGTCTTTTTAGACTTTGTGTTAGACATTGCACGATACCTCCTAAATACAATAATGGCGTAGTTAGCTATTTCTAACTACGCCATTATTGTATCGTTTTTAGTTAGTTATTTCTACTCTGTTTCTTTAAGAATAGACCAAAAATAGCCCAAAAATACCAGAGTTTTGTAAATCTTTTTTAGATGATACCGGCTTTTTGAAAGTGCTTTTTGAATAATCCTTTTGCAATCAAAGCTCCGATAATTCCAGCCACAAAGGTAACTACCGCAATAATTACAATCATTGTGCTATTCATAAAACTATGAAGTTCTGTAAGATATTCAGCGCTTACTCCGTTAGATGTGGACATATCATCTACATATCCAGACATGATTACCATTGGAAGATATGTACCTAAAGCAAAAAAAGTCATATAAATAGAGTATCCAATCGTATTCAGCCAAAAGTTTTTATATTGTCCAATTCTGGATAAAATTTCGGCGATAATTGCTCCTGCAATAAAGCCAACAGCCACCGCCCATCCAGCACCAATTAAAAATTCTATCAGGCCAATCACAACGCCGCTTAGTAAAACGCTCCATGCCTTTGGTACTTTTGCTCTCATCAACATATAAATGATACCACCCGGAAGAGCAGCAATCGCGCAGCCAAAAGCAAAAGTAACAACGGTTGCGGCTGAAGCAAAAATGCATACCATAACTACCGCAAAGAAAAGTACGGTAAAAATCCCTAGCGTAATGAAGTCCTTAGCCTTCATTTTTGTGGTTCCTCCACTCATGTTTGTTTGATTGTTCATAAAAGAAAACTCCTTTCTATTACCATATAACTATATAACTAAGATGAAATTACCCCGTTTATTCTGATAATTCTGGAACATATTTTCATCAATAGTTCATTGTCATGGGAAATCACCAAAATTGTTTTCCCTTCTTTTGATAGTTTTTGTAAAATTTCAGCAACACTTTCCATATTTTTATAATCTAACCCGCTTGTAGGTTCATCAAAAAGAAGCACATCACAATCTCTAAGAGCCGCAACACCGATAGCAGTTCTTTGTTTCTGTCCCCCCGATAATGACATCGGATGATGATCCTTATATTCTGTCAGGTTTAATTTTTCCATAATATTAATAATTTGTTGTTCATCTGGAGTCTTTTGCGCTAAAAGAGCTAAGGATAGTTCCTGATAAACACTGTCTGTAAATAGCTGATAGTCTGGATCTTGCATAACAAGGTAAGCCTTCTTCATTCTCTGTTTTGTAGGTACTTTTTCTCCGTTATACAAAATTTCTCCTTGAATTTCCCTCTGCAATCCGCAAATTGTTCTGGCTAAGGTTGTTTTCCCACAACCATTTTTCCCTACGATTCCAATAATTTCTCCGCGGTATGCAGAAAAGTTTATTTCCCGCGTTACCGCTACCCCTTTTTCATAACCGACAAGAAGATGTTTTGCACTGATTACGGGTATCTCATTTTTTACAAGATTACCCTCCGGCAGATTTAAACAAGTCGGGAAATAACTGCGCAGCCCCAATTTTTGATATTCTTCCTTTGGGATTTTTTTAAATTCTTCTGCTGTCCATACTCTCTCCAGCATCCCATGCTTCATCAGTACAATTTTATCTGCAATCCCATTAAGAAAATATAGACGGTGTTCTGATACAATAATTGTTTTCCCCATCTCTTTAATCAATAAACACAGCCTCCGCAATTCTTCAATGGCTTCTGGATCAAGATTAGAGGACGGCTCATCTAAGACAAAAATATCAGGATTTAACGCATAAACACTGGCAAAAGCAATCGTCTGTTTCTGTCCTCCAGACAATTCAAAAAGTTCCCGGTTCTTTAACTTCTCAATATGAAGTTCTCTGATAGTCGCTTCGTATCGCTGTACCATTTGGGGATAAGGCAGCCCCTTATTTTCCATCCCAAATACAATTTCACTATCGGTATCAAGACTAAAAAACTGACTTCTCGGATTTTGAAACACAGAACCAATTTTATCTGCAATTTCATGCGGCTGAACCGAAGCAGTATTTACTCCGTCAATTGTTACTTCACCAGTTAATTCGCCTTCATAAAAATGTGGGATCAACGTATTTATCAAACGTGTCACACAAGTTTTTCCACATCCGGACTCACCGGTAAGAACCACACATTCGCCCTTTTCTATCCGCAAAGTAAAGTTCGTTAAATTTTCAGTATTAGAACCTGCGTAACGGAAAGATACACTGTTAATATTTATCATTTTATATTCTCCCGTAAATTTGATATTTTGCATAAAAGAGGGCGACAAACGCTATAACAAAAGATACTAGGACAATAATATCTTTTGGTGTCACTTTAAGCTGAACAAAAGAAGTTCGTTGATCCGGATTATCAATTCCTCTTGTAACTGCAGAAGCAGACAATTCATCCGCAATCGAAGCTGAACGCATGACAATCGGAACCACCATTGCTTCAAGCAACAACAATGGCCGGGTAAACACATTTTTCCATGAAAGCGCAATTCCTCTTAACTTCATAGCATCGTAAATTCTATGTATTTCTTCACTGAATGTAGGAAAAAAGCGAAGTACCATTGCGAAAGTAATCGTAATACTCCGTGGAAATCTAAGAGAATACATTGCCGCAATCAGTTCGCTTACTTTTGTTGTTGCTATAAAGGTAGAAGCGAATAAAATTACCGGTATCATAACACGGATAAATAAAGTGAAAATAGAAAGAATCGTTTCAATCGCCTGTGGAGTATATGCACAAACTTCTTGTATGATAACGATAGCTACATAGAAAACAATATATTTCAAAACGATTTTCTTTTGTCCCATAAAACACGATAGAATGCAGATTAAAGCAAAGCAAATTGTGCCTAATATAAAATCTTTTAGGCCAAAAACCATAAAATTGATTAAAAGAAAGAGTAATAACTTAATACGCGTATCCATCTCAAGCAATACATCACCCCCATAAATACACTAGAACATTTAGTTAGTTTAGTCTAACTGTACTGTTCTATTATATACAGTAGTAATTCTATTTTCTACTCCATTCCTTTATAATTTTGCATAAAATAGCCCATTCTTCCTATTTGTTCTTCCGATAGTCCTTTGGCAATACTCCATAAACTGATTGGAATGCTTTTGTAAATTTGCTTGCATTATTATATCCTAGTTCCAAAGCAATATCTCCAATCTTTCGTTTTCCATCTAATAAGAGCTTTGCAGCAAGATTCATTTTATATTTTTTTAAATAAGCATAAGGAGTATCTCCATATATATGGAAAAAAATATTATGAAATACCGTAAGATTCAGATGTGCCTCCTTTGCTAAACATTCTAATGAAATTTTTTCATCTAAATGTCCTATAAGATAATCTCTGATTGCTTTTGTGGCTTCTATCTGTCTTTTGTCAAAGTATTTAAAATCGCAACTATTTATCTGTGTTAATTGTTCCATATAATAAAGCAATTCAATCGCTTTAATTTTAAAGTACCCTACATGTCTACAACCTTTTGCCTCGTATATCTCAGTAAATAAATGTTGAAGGCTTGACGACGGTTGCTCAATATACCATTTTTTTTCAACTCCCAGTGTTTCACCTATTTTATCAAGATTGATCGGAATTTCTGCCATCATTTTACGGGTAGATGTTGAGAGCATTTGTTTATCAATCACAAGGCTTACTGCAAAACACCTTTTTAATGGAAAAGAAAAGGATACTGGTAAGTAACGCGTTCCTGCAACTCCAAAATAGCCCTCTGGTAAATAAGATACTGTATGATTTGCAAATTCACATTCATATCTTCCTTCTTGACAATGTGTAATTTGGATAATATCCGGATTAAATTTTTGAGATGGCATAGACTCTGACGTATCGAAATCTAAAAAGCAAAGCTGTATACCATCAAAAAGAAAGTAATTGGTAATAATTCCATGACCTCGACACCCATAGTCTATAACAATAAAATCGTCTGTCTGCTCTATGATTTTAGATTGTATGCCATACCATTCCTGTTTAAAATCAACTTCCATTTTGAACCTTCTTTCCAGCGCTAGTTATTATAGTTGTTTACTATGTAGAATATTTTTAATAATATTTACTATTTTTTCTGGATAACAACTTAATATCTCTGCATGTCCCTTATTATCATATATTTTACTGTTGATTAGTTTTGGTGTGCAACCAGCTATAATTTCTTCTGATTGTGCTGGAAAACTTTCCCCACTTCCATATATAAAACGTACATTACTTTCAATTTTGTTCTTCTTCGTAATATCATACCTATAACATTCATAAGCTGATTTTCGCAATGTTTGAAAGCTAATTGGATTACACATTAGGGGTTTTAAGATTGTAATTTCATCTTTCGTTGTATAACCCATTTGCTTTTTTATGTAAGAAAACATAGGTTTGTCACTAAGTATTCTTTTAAATTGCCATGCCATAATCAAAGCGGAAAACCAACTCATAAGTCCTTGATCTACAAACATCGCCCCGTCCAAAATCAAATTATTAACCTTTATTTTTCCATTGCACGCAAATTCCGCAGCAATACTTGCACCAAATGAAATTCCATACACTACGTCAACCTGCTTTATATTGTTTGAAGTAAGCTCCTGCTCCAGCCGATTCACACAATCTGCAATTTTAATATCTGTTTTTTCGCTCTTATTGTGGTGTCCCTCCAGTTCCGGTATAATCAGGCAATATTCTAACTCTAGAGCTTCAATAATCGGAGTAAAACATTTTTCCCAATAAAATCCCATACCATGTATTAAAACAACTTTGGGATTATTTACATTTCCAATAAAATGACAATTATAGGATCCCTTCTTCATATACAATTCCCTCCGTTCCGATATTTATTGATTCATCGTTACAGTAATAATTAATTTCTCTATTCACATTTTGTTTTATCACATCTAGCATTGAGATAATATCTGTTGCATAATAAATTCCTGGAGTAAGTCCTTTCTCCATGATTTTTGCTGTAACTGTATCAAGGACTGCCGCTGTTAAGCTACTTCCGAAGCTACTCTTAATAACAATACTTCTCTCTCTCTGTTTTCCGCCACTTAAACCAGATGACCAAATATTTATTTCACATCCGGTTTCGCATTCTCCTCTGCTTTTTTCTTCAATTAGCTTTTGTATCTTTTGTGCATATGTAAAAATAGAAATATACTGTTCTGTTTGAATATATCCCACAACAGCTTTCTGCATAATTTCTGTAATCTCTCGACCTAACGCTGGAGTATACCAAATCGCCTTTCGGGGAGAAAATTTGTTAATCACATCTGCAATTTCCGTTGTAAAATATTTTTGTATTTCCACTTCTTTTCCATCATAATCTCTAAAATTTTCTTGTTTATCGTCATATTTCTTGTTTCCTGCATAATAATAATACGATGTTTCACCAAATCCTTTTAACCCACTTATAATGAAATCTATAATTCCATTTACACCCGGAATCTGCCTATCAATACAAATTCCTGAAATCGAATTTACACTTTCATAAGAATCACACAAATATTTCATTGCAAGACCAGTAAAACCTGGAAAACAGCCACACGATAAAATGAATGTTCCCGGTACATTTGCCTTTCTTATCTCTTGTTCCAAGTAATTGGCGCCAAATGGATCAATATAGATAGCCCCAGTATCCGAACAAATTTGAGCCACATACATTCCATCTATAAAGGAGGCTCCTGCACAATTTATAACAATGTAACACTCTTGGATAAAAAAAGTCAACCTTTTTCTATCGTGTATATCGAATTGACTGTATTCTACACTACTCCACATTTTATCAGGATTCACTTTATGAAATCCAGCTTTTACACTATAATTTTTCTGTAAAAACTCTACTATTCTTTTTCCAATTTCCCCTGTACAACCTAAAACTCCTACTTTCTTCATTAATTTTCACCTCGCATGAAAGGGCATATTGCAAGTGTTCGCACCAAGCAACATGCCCTCATTTTTTATAAATCAAGAATTTTCTTTACATTTTCTTCTATATACGGACTATTCATGCATGATATGTGATCTCCTTTCATAGTATCAAATAGAAACTCTCCTTGTGCATACTGTTCCCATGTCTTTTTATCTTCAGAAAATAAACTAGGAAAGAAATTTGCTATTGCACTTTCACAATCAAACACTCGCATTTTTCCTGTATATACCTTTGGTATATATGAGGACACACATCTAAAGTTCTGTGCAAAAACCCTAAAGAGTACATTCAGCATTTTCCTCTGATGTTCCATTAATTGACCATTTGGTCTTTCTATAGTTGTATACAAATCGTTCATACGCTCTGTTGCACTCATACTATGAAGCCGTTGAAACTCTGCCCCTACCTCTGCAAATTTACCTGTAAGAGAACATAACGCCTGAACTGTAATATTGCCACCATTATTAAAAATCAAATACTCAATTACCTGCTGCAAGGTATCGTTGTCAACTTGATGTCCTGCTTTTTTGATATCCGCATCAATAAGACTTGCAAAAGTTCTTTCTAAAAGCAATTCATTATACAAACTGGTTTGAACCGCTGTTTCAAAAATTTTCATATCTAAATCAGCCAGTACCGTCTCCTCTTTTTTGTGAGGTATACTTGTGCTAAGCAATGTAACACTAGAAACATTCTTTCCTTTATCTTTCAAATAATGTGCTGTTTCTAAAGCAATAAGGCCGCCGACACAATGCCCGATTAAGGTGTATTCCGTAAATCCCAACTCTGACAAAATTCTCCCATATTTCTTGCCAAGATTCTCAAATATTTTGTCTGTCGGAATGGCTAAATACTCTGCTTCATCACCAAAGGTAAATCCCATAACTGCCTCGTTTTCTTGACTTCTTTCTGTAATATATGCAATCAACGAATTATATGGAGTTAAAGTTCCTGTTCCTGCATGAAATACAACCGTTACCTTCTTTTCTGAACTCTCTGCCGCCTCCTTAATAATAACTAAAGATTTATCCTGTTCATTTTCACCTGCCTGATTAGAAAGAATCTTTGCTACCCCGCGAATAGTAGGTGTTTTCATCATTTCTTTAAGCAAATCATCCCAGCTCCATCGTTTTGCAGCTTCAATAGTTTCTCTCATCCTTGCTATTACCTGCGCAATCAACAAAGAATCTCCACCGCTCAAATAAAAGTTATCGTTTCTCCCAATCCGCTCAATATTCAATTCTTTACACCAAATCCTAGCAATTTGTTCTTCTAAATCGTTTTGCGGAAGCTCAGCGACATCAACTTTTTTATTTTCTTCCGCACTCGCAGAAATCCACTTGCTAATTCTACCTCTATCAATTTTGTCATTTGATGTTTGCGGAAGCCTTGGAAGAAATGTGATCACACTTGGAATCATATACTCCGGTATCCTTCTTTCCAATTCATCCAGCATATTATTTTTATCCGGACAAATATAGTTTTCCTTAAATCTGACCACATAAATAGTCTGCCCAGCCATTTCCAAAGGGGTTCCCTTTTCTGGGAACTGATACACGATATCTGCTTTATGCTCTTTAAACACCCCTTCCCATTGTTCTCTTTTAAAGAAAGTTTGATTGTTCTCTGCTCTTTCATCTGTAAAGCCTGTTAAACCATCTTTAAACTCCATTGATGTTAATAAAGTATATGCTTCTAAGGTTTCCTCTAAAATAATAATAGTTCCATTTGGTTTCAGTAATTTTTTCAAATTTTCTAAAACATAATGGATGTTTTTAGCGTTATGTAAAACATTTGCTGCCAAAATTATGTCTACTGAGAATGGCGCAATTGTCTGTTCCATAATATCTTTATTAATGTCAAAGATATTATATTTTACCCATTCATAACCACTAAACTTCTCTCTTGCATTGTTCAAGAAAAAGGCAGATAAATCTGTAAAATAATATTCTGCACCAGTTCCATCCAGTGACGGAATAACATCAACAGAAGTTCCACCAACTCCAGCCCCTACTTCTAATATTCTAATCGGTGTCCGCCTGTTATCTAAGGCCAAAAACTCTATTTCTTCTTTTGCCAGCCCGTTCATAATCCTATTTATAATGTTATCGTGATATGCCGCCATCGCAACATCCATTTCGCCTTTCGGAAATAACAGATTTAATGGATCTTCTTTACCAGCCATTAATTCTGGCAAAACATCACTGGAAGTCTTCAAATAATCTAATAACTTTTGACTATAATGTAATCTTCCTTCTATCGAATACATTTCATCCCATAATTTTTTGTTGTTTTTATATTGTTCTGCGATAAATAAATTAACACAATAGCCTCCATCTCTATGTACCACAATCTTTTCATTACACAAAACGGTCAGCCATCGGTGCATTAATTTATACAATTTATTTGGAATATTTAATGTTTTAACAATTTCTTCGTATGTATATAATCTGTTGGAATCAGTAAATACTCCTTTTCCATATAAAGCAAGAAAAATATCTGATAATACAACTTTATTGGCTGCATGTACCCATTCAGACAGCAATTCCTTATTCACTTCCTTAGTAAGTTCCTCCTCCTTATTTTTGATATTAGCTATTTCCTGACTTGTATCTTCAGTAGCAACTTCAGCTTGTTTAGGTACTGCCACTGTTACAATTCGCCGATCTTCCTGGGCATCCCCTACAATGATAGAGACAACATCATCCAACTCTTTATTTTCCGATAAAATACTGTCTATCTCTGTTAATTCAATTCTATGTCCACGAACTTTTACTTGGTTATCTGAGCGTCCTAAAAACTCAATAATACCTGCTTCGTCATACTGCCCCACATCACCCGTCTTATAAATTCTTTCTCCAATTCTAGGCAAAAAGATAAACTTCTGGTCTGTCATTTCCTTATCTTTAAAATATTCTTTTGCCAATCCTTTTCCAGCAATATAAATATCGCCGGATACTCCATCTGGACAATCTTCCATACCAGCATTGAGTATATAAAATTTTTGATTGCTTAATGGCTTTCCGTATGGAATACTATTCTTTTTCTCATACCCCCTTGGTATAATGTGGAAAATTGACCAAATAGCACATTCTGTTGCTCCACCCATGCTCACTACTATAGCATTAGTAAATTTCTTAAACAAATTTTCTGGAATCCCTACTGGAATCCAGTCTCCCGACATAATAATCAGCTTTACCCATGAAATTTCTAATATTCCCGCATTATCCATATAGGAATCCAGCATTTTCATTTGAGCAGGAACTGCATTTAATACAGTCACACGATTTATAATAATTAAATCTAAAATATGTTTTGGATTTTTCTTTAACTCATCATCCGGTAATACCAGAGTTCCCCCCACCTGGAAACAGCCAAAAATATCAAATACTGATAAATCAAAAGCCAGATTAGATAATCCCAAAATAACTGTTTCTCTATTCAGCGAAAAACGCTCAATCACATCATATATGGTGTTCATAGCTGCTTCATGAGAGATAACAACACCTTTGGGTTTTCCAGTTGTTCCAGATGTATAAATAATATAAGCTGGATCAGAACCTCTTACTCCTGCAATTTCACGAAGTTGATACTCTGTTGTTGCATCTAGTATGTTTACATTTATTGTCGTTAGCTTCTCCTGGTTATATAATTCTTCCACTTTCTCTGTTAATACAAATTTAACTCCTGAATCCTGAATAATATCATTTCTTCTTTGAAGCGGTTGTTTTGAATCTATCGGCAGATATACACCACCCGCCAATAAAGTTCCTAATACACCTGCTATCTGCCAAATTCCCTTTGGCAGCATTACCGCAGCAGAATCTCCTGGCTTAAGTCCATTTTCAAGCAACGTGTGCTGAACAGCACTTACATATTGCTTAAGTGCCGCATATGTATACTCTCCATCTTTTGTAATCAGAGCTGTCTTATTAGGATACAAAACACAACTTTTTACAAATCCTTCCGCCATCAAACTCTCTGGTAGCTCTCTTTCTGTTGCATTTACCTTATTACGAACAGCCTGTGTTTTTTCTGGAAGTCCGATAGGATCTGTTTCCTTCAGAACAGTGTTATCTTTTTTTCCTAATCTCTTTAGAACTCTCTCAAATGCCTCAAACATATCTCTAATTACATTCTGCAAAAAGACACCTGTTCTATAGTCCCAATTAACTGCAACACCACCATTTTCCTCTGCTATTTGACAGTCAATCCATACTTGCGGTGTTTGACTAATCTTATAAGAAATGTTGCTTCTTGAAAGAAAAGAATTATCAGAATCACTTACACCTAATGTACTTGTATAAACAATTGGAATCATCACATTTTCTTTTTTCTCTCGTCCAAGTTCTCTTAACACTTCAATACCAGATACTGCGTTATTCTGTAAATCTTCCCACAAACTTACTTGATTCTCTAAAATTCTCGATTCAAATGATTTACATGAACTATAATCCATAGAATATACATTTACATCTGTAAAATCTCCAACCACTTTATCCACTCCTGGGATTGTTTTATCACGGCTGAGCATAGTCATATTAATACTAAACTTCGAGTTCTTAGACCATTTATTGATCACTTCCCCAAAGGCAGTCAAAATTACCGTTGATGCCGTAACTCGCAATTCTTTTGCAATTTCATTAATATTTTCTTTTCCCTCCTCATCAATAAAGAACTTTAATTGTTTAAAAGTTTCTCTTTCCCCGGTTTTCTGATTGTTTATTATCAATTCAGGAGCTGTTCCCATATTTCTAATTTTGTCTTGCCAGTATCTTTCGGCCTTCTTTCTTTCCTTAGATTTTGACATACTCTTCCTCTGGTTATAAAGGACAATATCTCTGTATAGTGTCTCTACCTTTACTTCAACCGCCTTACCATGATAATAATTATCCAAATCATTTAAGATCAAATTTGCACTCATAAAATCTGTAATAAGCATATCCAATGAAAAATGTATAATACTTTTCCCTTTCCAAAGTGATAGCACAATATCACACATCGGCCACTGCCCCAATGGATATTGTTTTTCTGCATAATTGGCTCTAATATTTTGAAGGTTTAATAATTGTTCATCTTCGCTACAAGTTCTTAAATCATAGGATTCAATTTTCACTTCTGGTACATCTTTTTGTACCCTTTGATAGCCATTCTCATATATTATTGCTCGAAGCATATCGTGTTTGGCAATAACTTTATTCCACGCCATTTCAAGCTTTTCCTTATCTAATTCTTCTTGATACGTTATCTCAATATAGCCGTGACAAGTAACGTCCCCCAGCTCATATGCGCTATTTCTTCCTATAACATATGAATTCTGAATATTAGTCAACGGAAACGGCTCATATCTTTCCGCTTGGTTACTTTTAAAAACTACTTCTATATCACTTTTGTTATTTAGAAATTCCAGAATTTCAACTTTCTTTTCCTTGATCTTTTCCAATGTCTGACTGTCCATAGCCCCTTTAGCCGCTTGATACCGTAGCTTCTCATTATCAGACCAAATCCTTATCCCTTTTTCTTTCAATGCTTCAATAAATTCTTCTATTCGTTCCATCTTTGATTCCTTTCCTTTATATATTCCTCTTAATAATTTCGTTTAATGACTGTACCGTCTTTGCATTTGATTTTATGAAAAAATGATCTCCTGCAAATACCTCTAAAGCAAAATCAGATGTATATTCTCCCCACTCTTGCATATCCGTTTCCGTTGCTTCCGTATCATTCTCTCCGCAAAATGCATTAATAGAACACTCCAATTTAACCTTGTTTTTTCTAAGATATTTTTCGTCCATTTCGAAATCAGCTCTTAATAACGGAATGAAGAAATTCATCATTTCTTCATTTCCCAAAATCTCTTTAGGAGTTCCTGCAAAGCGGGTAAGTTCTCTAATAAATTCCCTTTTAGGTAAGTTACAAATTGGATTTGGCTCTGGTATATGCGGTGGGCGGCTACCTGACACAATTAGATGTCTTGCATAAATACCCGACTGTTCTAATCTTTTTTCTAGTTCGTATGCGATTTTAGCGCCCATGCTGTGTCCGAATAAAATAAATTTCTCCTTAACAATTTCTCCTACCGCTTCAAGTAAATCTGGCATTATTTCATCAACGGATGCATACATAGGTTCACTTATCCTATTTTCTCTTCCTGGAAGCTGTATTGCATAAATCATGACCTTGTTTCCAAAATATTCTTTCCACCGATAATATACTGAGGCACCCGCCCCTGCATAAGGGAAACAAAGCAAATTTAACTTCGCAATCTCTTGTTTGCCTGATATTTTCTCAATAAGCCTGTTTTTCATTATGCTCCTCCTAAATAGTTCCTTCCTCAACTATCATAAACTTTTTCAATTCATCTTCTACTTTTAAACTTATTTTTTTAATTGTAGAATTTAAAAATAAATCTTTTATCTCCAACTCAAGTCCCTGAAATAAATGATTTATTTCGGCAATTACCTCTACTGCTTTTAAACTATTACCTCCACACTGAAAGAAATCAACATCATAAATTATAGTTTCCTTGAGTCCCAATATTCTCCTCCAAACTTCTGCAATCTGCTTTTCAATATTGTTTTCAAGTCTTTCTTTTGTTTCTATCTTATTATTTGCATAATCGCACAACTTTGCCATATCAATTTTACCGTTTATGTTTTCTGGAAATCGCTCAAGTATTGTTATTGAATCTGGCAAATTAAACTGTGGTAATTTCCCTTTAATAATAGTTTCAATATCACTAATTTCCCAAGAAAAATCCTGTTCTGGTACTACAAAAGCCAGTAACTGGCTGTCTTTGTACACCACCTTCGAAGCCTTTATCCCCGTTACACTGTTAAGTATACTCTCGATTTCTCCCAACTCAATCCGATAGCCGCGTCTTTTAATTTGTGTATCTTCTCTTCCCAAGTACCAAATACACCCCTCTACGCAAACTCCTCTATCTCCTGTTTTGTATATCCGCTGTTCAATATCTTCATTATATTGGAATTTTTCTATAGTAAGTTTCTTATCATTCACATATTCCTTTGCAAGTCCCTCTCCAGCAATACATAACTCCCCTGGCACGTTATCTGGACAAATCAGGCCATCTGCATTCATTACATAATATTTTTGATTAGTAAGCGGATATCCATATGGGATACTAAACCATTTATTATTTATCTCTTTTGGCTCATAATAATTTGACCAAATTGATGCTTCAGTTGCTCCGCCTAAACACACAATCCTCGCATTCGGCATTATAGAATGTATCTTATCGGGCAGATCCAAAGGGACTTTTTCTCCACTTATCAAAATTAGTCTTATCGACTTTAAACTTTCTTTAGATATCTCATTTTTTATTACATAGGTATAAAGCATTTCCATTCGCATTGGCACGAGGTTACATATCGTTATAGAATTTTTTTCAATCATTTCAACCCATACTTTTGGTTCCTTAGTACTTACATCCTCTGGTAATACCAATGTTCCTCCCGCTTCGAAAATCCCAAAAATGTCAAATACCGATAAATCAAAAGCAATATTAGAAAGCCCTAAAACACTATCATTTTCCTTTATACTGAATCTTCTATTAATATCTAGAATTGTATTATTAGCATTACTATGTTCTATTAGTACACCTTTGGGGATTCCCGTAGTACCAGATGTAAAAATAATATAGGCTTCTTTATTATATGGCTGTTCTTCTATAACTTCCTGTACACATTTGTCCTCCAACAAATCTACGCACACGTTTTCACAAGTCATCCCCTTAAGTCTAGTGAGATATGCCTGAGTTGTAAGAATCAGCTCTACAGATGCTTGTTCAATAATCGTCTTTATTCTTTCTTTAGGATTGTTTATATCTATTGGAACATATGTTGTTGATACCATAGCTGCGGCAAGAATACTTGCAATTTGCAACATTCCCTTATCCATCAAAATTCCCACAATCTTTTTCCCGATTATATAGCTTCCTATTTTTACTGCTTTTTGGTAGCATTCGCAATATGTGTACTGTCCTTTCGGCGTTATTATAGCTATTTTATCTGGATTCTTCAGATAACTTCTTTCAAACCCTTTGTATAATGATTCCTCTTTTATTAGGGTTGCATCTCTATCTTCTTTTGGTAAACTACTCTGAAAATTTCCTATATGGTTTTTTTGTGGAGTCTCCCAAAAACGCCTATCTGTCATTTTTTCAAGGCTATCTAAATAGCATGAAAACATTTGTGCAATTACACCATCATCATATTTCCCTCTCAGAACATCCCAATTCAAATAAAGCTTTCCAGCAATTTCACTTACTTGATAATCCAACCACACCTGTGGCGTTTGAGTTAATCCGTAAGATATTTTTCCCGGCATGTCCAACAAATCGGCTGTTCCTAGTAAACTGGTAAAAACTATTGGAAATGCAGTTCCCATTAAAAAGCCATGTTCTTTAGTCCAATCTCGCTGAACCGCAACGCCATTATATGAAGAATACTTTAAATTATTGAGTAATTCATTTTGTATGCTCTTGCATTTTTCTATAAAGTTCCTCTTTTTTCCAGCATTCACTTCTACTAATATTGTATCTGTAAACTCACCTAATACCTTCGCATATCCACTGTCTAACAAAGCTTTTTTATTTATGGTCAGATTAATTGTAAATTTATTTTCTTTTCCCCATCTATATAATACTTCTGAGAAGCTGGTTAATAGAACGTTTGAGGGTGTTATCCCATACTTAGCAGAAAGCATCTTCAATACATTCCATTTTTCTTTCTGCAATACAGTTGATAGCCGATAAAATTCTCCATTAACATTTTTATTTAATAGAGGCAATTCCGGGCGTGGAGGCATATTTACTATTTTTTTATTCCAGTATTCCTGCGCCATACTATACTCTGAAGATAACTCAAGCGTTTTCAAATAGTTCACATAATCTTTAAATGTTTTCTTCCCTATATCGGACTTTAATACTTCTCCCTTATACAATTTATTCCACTCGTCTAAAACAGCGCAAATAGCAGTACCATCTAGTATCATGTTATCCATACTTACATGAATGCGAAACTTGTCTTTTAATTTAGATACCCTAATATCAAATACTGGCCATCTACTAATGTCCAACACTTGATCTTCCATATCACGCCGTAGCTCATAAAACCCTTTTAAATCTTCTTCGAAATCTAGCAGCTCTATTTTATAATCCTGAACCCTGGTTAAAATCTTTTGCTTCATAGCTTTCACATCAATGATTGTCCTCAAGGCCGGCTGTCTTACAACAACTACATTCCATGCTTCTTCCAAACGCAGAATGTCTACTGTTTCACACTCTAACTCCACATAATAGTGCGAAGCTACTTTCCCTTCTCCAGTTATTCCTTGTCGTCCAATTAAATATGCTTTCTGTATTTCGGTAAGTTCAAATGCTTCTTTCGTTTCTTCATTACAATATCTTTCTTCTTCCATTTTGGTTTTCTCATTATATATCTTTGCTATATAAGATATTAAAAGATTTACCGTCACGTACTCAAAAATATCCTGTATTGCAAGATTAATCCCCAAACATGTTTTTATTTTCTGCACCACTTTCGCAGCAAGAATCGAATTACCCCCTATTTCAAAAAAATTGGTATCCTCAGCAATATCTGGAATTCCGAAAACTTCCTTGTATATCTTTTCTATATTAGTTTGTATCTCTATCATTTCATACTTTTTCATTAATATCACTCCTCAATTTTGCTATATAAGAAGCAAGTTCTCTAATTGTAGAATGTTCGAAAATATCATATGGTGTCATATGTACATTAAATTCTTTCTTGATAATTGCTGCAATTCTCATCGCTGTAACAGAGTCCCCGCCCAGATTGTAAAAACTCTCTTTTACGCCTATCTTTTCAACTTCAAAAATATTTTCACATATCCTTGCTACAAAATCCTCTAATTCCGTTTCTGCTTTCTCCTGCTCCCCTGTTTTTGGAACCATTCGTTCCAATTCTCTATAATCAACCTTTTTATTTCTATTATAGGGAAGCCTTTTTATTTCATAAAAGGCTGTAGGAATCATATATTCAGGAAGTATTCCAGATAATATTTTTTTAATATTATTCACTTCCGTTTTATCCTCCGCCACATAATATGCCACTATTCTTTTATCTTTACATATTACTGCCCCCTTAGTTATACCTTTTATCGAATTTAGTTTTTCTTCAATCCCGTCTAATTCTATTCTTTTTCCGTTTATCTTTATTTGTCTATCTTTTCTTCCTCTAAATAGAATCTCTCCGGTTCTCATATATACTCCATAATCACCAGAACAATATACCCTTAACCCTTTATATTCTGTAAACTTCCCCTGTTCTCCTGTTCCAACATATCCCGGCGTAACTCCATCTCCAGCGATGTACATTTGTCCCTCTTCCCCAACCGGACATAATTCTTGCTTTTTGTCCAATATATAATACTGTGTATTCGGAAATGGTTTTCCATAAGGAATATTATTATTTTGAATATCTTCTCCTGATACTTCATGATAAATATTCCACATTGTAGTCTCTGTCGGTCCACCTACATTAAATATTTTTCCTTTTTGATTCCATTTTCTAAATTTTTTCACAATATCTATATGCAAATAATCTCCGCCCTGTATAACTCTATGTAGTTTTCCCACCACCTCTGGGAGTTTTTCCAAATCACTGTACAGCAACATTTCTAATAATGCCGGAACAGATATCCAAACTGTTACCTTATATTTATTCATCAAGTCTATCCATATCTCAGGATTCTTATAATTATGCTGATTAGGTATTACTGTCGTTCCACCAATATATACCATTCCTAAAATGTCAAAAATAGACATATCATGTCCATAGTTCGTTACACCAAATGCTACGTCCTTGGATGTTATACTAAAAAGCTTCTGAGTTGCATTTATACAATTCATAATCCCCCGCCAAGTAAGAATTACCGTTTTAGGCATTCCTGTTGTTCCAGACGTATTTATCAGCATTGTCTCTGAATTTTCTTCCAATGCCTCTTTCCCTATCTCTGCACTTGGTATTTCATTCTCAAGAGTTACAATAGTAGTCGTCACAGCAGCAATGTCTTCCATATGTTCTTTAGTATCTGTTAATATCATCCTTAATCCGATTGCCGAAACACAATGTTCCACAATTTTAACTGGAAATTCAACATCGATCGGAAGGAACACAATGTTTAAATATGCTAATGCAACCTCACAAGCCGCTTGCTCTACCCCTTTAGGTAAATATAACCCCACTTTATCTCCATGTTTCAAAGAATATTTTTTTAGTAATATAAAATTCAGCTTATCAGAAAACTCTTTCAGCTCCTGATATGTCATATGTGACTGCTCATCTATAAAAGCGTATTTTTCAGCATAGATTTCACAGTTTTTCTTTAATTTTTCTCTAAAAGATATAGAACTGCTTATTTCTGTAGTGTCATTTAATTTTTTTATGATTTCAGAATCCCGTATTGCTAATGGTATATCAGTCATTTCAAATAATTCTTTATCCTTATTGCCAAACATAGTAAGTATAGTAATAAATACATCTACAATTCCGTTAACTACATCTTCGTCAAATAGTTCCTTTATATAACTCAGTGTAAACAGTATCCCTTCTGGCACTTCTGTAAGAAGGCCTTCAAGCCAAACCTGACTTGTATAAGAAAGCGTCATATTTTTCTTAAATTTCGCTTCTCCCTGTCTTAATCCGCCTACTGTACTGGTAAACACAACTGGTGCTATAATTTCTTCCTTTTTGGTCTGTTTAACCTTTTTTAATACATCTGTGCCTGATAGCAACATGCCTTCTTCCCGACTAGAAAACAACTTATTTTGATTGTCCTCTATCTGTTCTAAAAAACCAATTGAACGACTATCATCGAAGCCAAATAAAATGAAATTAGAACACAATCCCACTAAATTTTCTACACCTTCCAACTCCATCGGTCGGTACGATACCGGAAGATTTAAAAGAAACTTAGAATTGTCACTATATTTCGCAAGTGCCTTACCAAAAGCAGTTAGCAAAATAGAAAATGGAGTAACCGCATTTTCCCTTCCCTTCTCACATATTTTAAAATATAAGTCTTCTGGTATAATCCGAGCTACTACCCCCACGTTAGGTTTCATAACCTCTTTTGCATCTTTCAATGCGTCTAATTGAGGCTTTGTATCAAACTCTGACAATCTCTTAACCTTTTCATTTAATAATTCACTATACTCCGGATTCTCTTTCATGTCTTTAATATAATGAGTGTACTCTGAAAAAGAACAATGACTGGCATTTTGCTTTCCATAATACAAATTTTCTAATTCTTTTAATATAATTTGATGGCTCTCTCCATCCGCTACTAATCCGTCGTGGCATATATGAACAATCGTCTTTTTATCATCAATCCTTGTCGCTACAAAACAAATTAAAGGACCTTTATTAATATTAAAATTTCTCTCGAATAAATCTTTCCTGATTTCTTCCAATTTTTCGTCTTTCTCTTTGCTAGATAAGATCTGTAAATCATAGTAAGTAAAGTCTATCTCTTGTGACTCTTGCACATTAGCATACTGGTCCTCATGGAATGTACATCTTAACGCCTCTTGTTCTTCCACTAGATTTTTTATCGCCTTTTGCAACCTAGCGATATCTACATCTTCTACTTCAAACGAGAAGTACGCCCGAGATCCTTTTCCGCCCAAAATCATTTCAGGTTTCCGACCATATAAATAGGCAGTCTGCAAATCTGTAATATCTATCTTCTCCCCATTATGTTCTTCAATCCCCAGGACTTTACATAGCTGTTCAATCGTACCGTTCTGAAATAGCTGCTGAATAGGTACTTTTAATCCAAATGTTCTTTTTAGTTCAATCTGAAGTCTTCCGAAGAATAGAGAATCTCCGCCATATTTAATCAAGGATGTACGATCATCCAGCTCATACTCAATCCCTAATAACTTTTTAATTATTCCTTCTAGTTCCTTTCTACTCATCTAAATTACCTCCTTCACTTTTATCTATTTCTGTAAGAATTTTTATATATAAATCCATCATTTCAGATAGTTCTGTCTCATCTAAAATCCCCTCTAAAATAACCCACGAAAAAAAGAAGTCCTGCTTTAACTGATATACCTGTGCATCAAGCCAAACCCCTGGTGTTTGTGATATGATATAGGATAAATCTCCAATCTCATTTAAGAAAACTTCACTTAACATAGGGATTTCAAAGCTAGGCGAAAATACCAAAGGTACTGGATATTTTTCATTGCCCTGGCAATGGTTTTTTAAAATACGCTGTACAGATACTCCATCTAAATCAACGTGTTTTATATCCTCCTTATATTTCTTATGCATAGCCTTACAGAATTCATTAAACGCAACACCTCTCTTTATATCGCATCTATATATAATACTTTTTGTATAATCGCCCACTCTGTTCTGCCTTTCCTTTGTTCTATTCGAAAAAGGGAAATTTATTAATACTTGTTCTTTTTTTGTGTATTTCAAAACAGTATAGGAAAATACTATCAACAAAATTTCTTCGGTAGATATTTTTAACTTTAAAGTAAGTCTATCCAGCACTTTCTTATCCATCTTTCTGTTAATACTGATATATTTAGTTTTTACTAATTCTTCTATACTTCCTTTTACCTTTAAAGGAAAAGCAATATCACTATTTCTTAGTCTCTGTTCCCAATACACTTTATCCGATTTTCTGTTTTCTGATAACAAAACCTCCTCCTCGATTTCATTTGAATGGTACTCTCTAATTATCCCCCTCTTAAAGTACCTATAAAACTCCCCCAAGTCCCTTAATATAATTAAAAAGCTCAACACGTCACACATAGTCAAGTCTAAATCGAATGCTAGACGAACAATTTTCTGATGGCGTTTAATTAGATGAAGCCTACAATTAATTCCATTTCGTATATCTAATTTTTCATGTGATAGTATTTCTCTCATGTTTTCTTTTATAAAAATATCTTCTTCCCATATCTTAATGGTTCTTTCGGCTTCCCTGTCGTTAAGTTCTTCAATTTTCAAGAGTCCACACATTTCAGCCTTTGCTCTCATCATCGGGTGTCTAACATATAGAGTTTCCCAAGCCTTCCTTAAATGAGTTTCGTTAATACTGACCGTATCAAATTCCATATACACATGACAGGGTGTACCTGTGGTTTTCAAACCTCTTTCCCGCTCAATCATATATGCACATTGTAATGATGACATTGGTATAAATAATTCTTTACTCATAATGCTCCTTTTCCAGTATTCGTAGCGCCTCTTTATCAACTTTTTTCATAGCAGTAACCGGAATCCTTTTTACAAGTCTTAATACGTCCGGTAATTTGAACATAGCAATTCCAGCCTCTTCTAAATGCTTTCTAATATCCAGAAGACTAATATTTTTTCTTGCAACAGCATAAACACAAATTTTATTACCTAACATTTCGTCTTCTATTCCGATAACTGCGCAGTCCATAATATCAGGATGCTTAATGATGAGTTCTTCTAATTCACTTGGCATAATCTTCTCTCCTGCTCGATTAATTTGTTCTTTAACCCTCCCCACAACTTTTAGATTACCATCCTCAAGTTTTCTCACTTTATCTCCGCTTAAATAGAATCCTTCTTCGTTAAAATATTTGTCATTATCCAGCAACCGATAATATTCTTGGATCGTATATGGTCCCTTTACTATTAATTCACCAATTTCTCCCTGCGCTACTTCTTTTCCATCACTATCTATAATTTTTATCTCATCATATTCGCTAATTGGTTGCCCCTGACAAGAAACACGTGTTTCATAAGAATCATCCATACTGTTTGTACATATTAATCCTTCTGCAGTACCAAATACTTGTATAAGTTTCCCCCCCAAGTACTAAATCTACTTGTCTGGCGGTTTCTTCTGGAAGCATTGCACCTCCTACCAGTACCTGCTGCAAAGAAGAAATATCATCTCCATCATCGAGTATTCTATATTCCAAGCACATTTTTAAAATTGACGGCACAAATGCCGTAAACGTTACTTTTGTTTCTTCAATTAAAGAAAAAATTTCCATAGCTGCTATATCATTGCAAATAACAACAGTTCCACCAGAGCACAAGGTTCCCAAAATTCCTGGATTTCCCAGAGCAAAATTATGTGCCATTGGAAGAACCGATAAAAATACACTTTCTTGAGTCAATTTAAGTCTTTCAGTTATTCTTTTTACATTATATAAATAGTCTCCATGTGTCCTCGGAATCAGTTTCGGGATACCTGTAGTTCCTCCAGACAAAAGTAAAAGAGCTAAATCTTCTGGTACAATTTGTTCTTTATACGTTTCTTCTTTTGTTTTTTCTACTTCCGAGCTTTCAAGCATACTTGTAAAAATTGTTTTCTCAATTCCTTTAAGTTCTTTATTTCCTTCAGCAACTAAACTCCCCAAAACACTAACTGCTGCATCATAAATATATAATTTGGGGGTTGCTACCCGAACAATGCCTCGAACTTCATTTTTCTTTTGGGCAGAGAGTATTAAAATAGGAACCGCCCCCATTGTTACCAATGAAAGAAAAACCATTATAAATTCACTATGATTTCCCATATGAACTGCTATATTATCTCCCTTTTTTACTCCTTGTTCAAAAAAGAATTTCCTACAGCGTATAATCAAATTCCCCAATTCTCTATATGTTATTTTTCTTTCTCCTTCAATAATCGCAATATTATTTGAATAGTTTTTAATCCAAGCTCCTACCGCTTCCTGAAAATTTTCCGTTAAAATATGACCATATCTATTCTTCTCCATGTCTTTTTCCTCATCTTTCTATAATTTGATTTATTTTTTCAGTTATCTGCTGTATATTTTTCAAAGCTGCATAATGTCCCCCTTCAATATATCTTTCTTCATATTTAGTTGTATATTTTCCCCAGCCCTGCACATCATCCTTTATTAATTTTGAATCAAATGGATCATAAATAGTAATAATAGGACAATTAAACTTATGATAACTTGCGTGATAGCTGGCAAAAAGCCTAAAATCCGCTCGCAGTATCGGAAAATAATATTCCTGAAACTCTGGCATCTCCAAAATAGATTTATCCACCAATCTTTCTGTTTCCAAGTAGGCTTGTATTTCTGAATCCGATGCCCCTGCTAATAGTATCGCTTCTTTTGGTATTATCGCTGGCTCCTGAGAACTCGACGCAATTATTACAGTTGGTTCATTTCCCGTTTTTTCATAGGTTTGTCTTGCTATTTCATAACCTAAAATTGCACCAGTACAATGACCAAATATGGAATACCTTTTTCTCATAATATCTATATTTTCTTTTACAAATACTTCTGCCAATTTTTGAACACTTTCAGGTAACTTTTCTTTTCTTCTTGCATCTCTAAACGGCAACTTAACTGGGCAAACAATAACTTTATCAATATATTCTTTCCACATCGAAAACATATTGATACTTGCCCCTGCGTAGGGGAAACATAATAAAATCTCTTTATCTATATTTTTTACATTCTCATCTACAAACCATTTACTTTCCACTTTTTTCTTTCTCCTTTAATGCTATATATGCAGCATATCCCTGTACCTTAATTGGTATTAATTTCCAATGATCTTTTTTTCTTCCATTTTCTTTTATTACTCCGTCTTTAACTGAAAAAAAGCTCATTCCTTTAAGTAGTCCTACACCTATCGCTTTTAAATAAGCTTCTTTCGCTGACCAATATTGAAAAAATAATTCTTTGCTATTACTCTCCTCGATATTTTTTACCTCCTCAGGCTCAAAAAAACTTCTAGCAATTTCTAAATATTCGCTGCAATCTATTATTTCTTGTATATCCACTCCAATCTTCGCATCTCTAGAAAAGGCTACAAGTATCATTTCACCAGAATGAGAAATATTAAATTCTATATCCTGTTTTCCCGAAATACTCTTATAATACGGTTTTCCAAATTTATGTGATAAAAAACTTATCTCCTCTTCTTCCAAATATTGTATTAAAACTAATTTAGTAATTACTTTCCCTGCTACATAACGCATCCTATCCTCATAGAAATAGTATTCTTCCATTTTTTCTTTTTCTTTCTGATCCAGCATCAATTGGTAGTATTCAAAAACAGGAATCACTTCTTTCCAGCGTATACACCAAATATGTACTTCTTCTTGCATTAATTTAATCTGAGTTCTTCTCATAAAATCTCTATTTTCGTATAACTTAATTCTCATTTCCAAAGCCCCTCTCGCCTTTATAAGAAATTAAATACATTTCAAATAGCATTCGTTTCTTAATATTGAAGTTATTTATCAATAGTTAGCTATAACTTACCTATAATCAAAAAAATTTGCTTTTCCTGTTATCAAGCTAACCATTAAAATAATATGAGCTATTGCTATACCTTTGGTTACCACTATAAAGCCACATACCCAAAAGCAAATTGCAATCATAACTTCTATAACCAATACTCCTCTTGCACGTCTTCCATAAATCTTTTTTGCAGTCTTATCCAATTTTTTGCCTTTAGTATCTATTGGTGCCAACACGAATATAAGTAAAATCGCAGCAACCCACAAAGCACATAATATTTTCCCTATGTCTGATGCTACTGCTAAATATTGCCCACAACCGAAAACAAGGAAACCAGAGAAAATAATACAGTTCATAGGCTTTTCTAAATGAATCCCTCCCGCATACTGCCTTAAAATAGTAAAAGGCAGCAAAAAGCTGAACATTCCTATCCAGTTTCCCGTTATTGTACCGACTATAGCAATAATGGCATATATAGCTATCTTATTCAGAAGCAGGCCGTAAGCATATGTATACAACCTACGTTCTTTTTCCCCAAGAATTCCCCGTTGACTTTGTAGAGTGAAAATCCAGTCAATTATCCTTTTTCTCATTAAAACTTTCTCATCTTCTTAACTTCGTCCGGTTCTTCATCCTGAAAATATAACCAGTCACATGCAAGATTTGCGGAACGTGCTGTCAATTTGAGCGCAAGCAAATTGATGCCCTCTAATACCTTTGTTTTTACTTTGTCTAATATTTTCTTCATGATTTTTGCCTCCTTTTTTCAAAATTCTACTAAAAAATCGCCTCTACTACAATTACCTCGGCCAAAACGGTAATTTTTTGGGCGATTTTTGCATCGTCTTACTTAATTGTAAAGATTATCTCAACAGAAAACTCCTGTTCTCCTGCAACAATCCTCATGATTCCTCCATATCTTTCCACCAGCTTCTTTACCGTATGAAGCCCGATTCCATGACTGCCGGAATCTCTTTTTGTACTTATATATCGCTCCTTCTCTTTTATTAAAGGCACAATATAATTATTGCGAAATTCCATTACCAGGAAATGATTTTCATTCCCCATATACATATTACAAATCACATACTTATCTTTCTCTGTCTTTTCAGCAGCCTCGATTGCATTATCCAAAAGGTTCCCCACAATAGAAATCAAATCCAGGTCTTCTATAAAATCTGTTCTAAGATTATTTCCAAGTTTGATTTTATACAATATGCCTTTTGATTCGGCGACAAATTTTCTTTCACATAAAATACTGTTTAGAACCGGATCAGCGCAGCAACTATAATTTTTCATTTCCTGTATCCGGATCCCCAAATGTCTTACCATGTTATCCAACTCAAGATTTTTTCCATTTTCTATCAAGTTCGCTGTAATACAAAGAAATTTATTCACATCATGCAAAAAAGCCCTTTTATCTTCGTTTACTTTATTGATATATTTCTGATTGATATTTTCAGCTTTACTTTTCTGATAAAGCAATTCCATCTTTTTTACTTCTTCAGACCTTTCAATTAATTTATCAAAGACTGCAAATATACAAATATTCGTCATTAACAGCAATGCTGCTCCAATAGGAATCATGATACGATTTACACCGGTAAAAGAAATATGCGAATAGTATATACACATAAAAATGATAATTGTCGCTATCGGCAGAGTTAACAGCACAGTAAACAATTTATTTTCAATCGTCAGATAATTCTTCTTTCTTGTTATCTGGTTAATACATTTCACGAGTAAAAAAGTCATCGTTTTCATCAGCAAAATAGCCAATGTTTTTTCCAGCTCAGACTGAAATTCGTTTGCTGTTCCAGTTACTCCATAGGCTTCAGTAATCGCAGCAAACAAAAACTCTGGTATGATTGCCAACATATAATAACAACAGGCCATGATAACTTTCTTCCACTTACTGCCTTGAAAAATAATAATGGCAGCAATCGTATAACTTACAGGGATAATCGTAATATTAAATAGCGTCGTTCCCATATGATTTGCAATAAAAATACAAAGTGCCGCAGCAAAATACACCCCAATTCTTTTCCATAAAGATCCTACCCTATATGGAAACATATTTTTCCCAAAATCATTCAGCATCCATACCTGAAGGCTGCAAACTAAAACATCTCTTAGTAAATCCATCAGATCAACCATTCCTTTCCCTCAGATATTCAAACAGCGCCTCGGTAAACTCTTCTTTCTTTGCTCTTGAAACATTCAGTTCTATTCCGTATTTCAACCGTAGTACGCCTTTTTCTAACCCTTCTACTTTTCCCAAATTAACAATGTAACTATAATGCGCCTGTGCAAATCCCTGATCTTTTAACTGTTCACATAATTCTCCAAACGATTCTCTGCACCGAACTGTCTCTTTTTCTTGCTCTTTCACAATGGTTATCACACATCCTCTTTTGGCTCTGGAAACATATAAGATATTTTCCACATGTATGCGTATTATCTTCCCCGCCGATGTCACCGTTACCGCATAGTCATTCAGAAAGCGTCTCTTTACCTCAGTCATAATAGCTGCAATTTCCCGGCGTAAGCTGGTATCGTGTAAGTCCTTCATAATATACCGGAAGGGCTGCCCAAAATTAATACTGTCCACTGTCGGCTCAAAATAACTAGAACAGAAGATTAAAACTGCATCTTTGTTATAATTTCTCAATTTTAATGCTGTTTGGTTTCCATCCAGCCCCGGCATACGGATGTCTATAAAGACCAATTCGTGGAGAATATCCGTATGTTTCAAAAGTTCATTTCCAGATTCGTATTCATAAAATCTGATTTCATTTTCATGCAAACTATTTTCATGCTCTACAATCTCCCTGATCGTTTTTCTATATCTTTTATCATCATCGCAAATAGCTATCTTATACATAATCCTTCCTTTTGTTAGTTGCAACTAACCTCATTTCATAAAAAAAACCATCCCGCAGAATTTTGCCATGAGATTATCTCTTACTTCTATAACTCCGGTTCCAACTCTGCAAAGATGGAATCTCCAAAAAATTCTGGTATTGTGATTTCTAATCCATCACACAATTTCTTGATTGTAACTACGCCTACATTCTTACTCTGCCCATACAAAATATTCTTCAGCGTTGATGGCGGAACACCAGAACGTATCGCCGCCTCATTCACGGTAATATCGTTTTGCCTTATCAATTCTTCAAGACGATATATAACTGCTGTTTTCATATCCATGATTTCTACCACCTTTTCTCTATTCTATATAAATTGCCCGTAAAAGGTCGCCCATATATAGTCTTTTTGAACAAAGATACATCTTTGTAAGCTTTGTATACTTTCGTGGTAGATAATTCAGCATTTTTACCAAAACAAAAAAAGCCGAAAGCCACATTGTTATCCGTGACCTCCGACTCCTTTCTATCTCATACTACACCGTCCTTACATCCAAATCAGCCCCTCTCTCCGGCTTATCTTTTCCCTGTTTTTCCTGAATGATTCTCTTATTGATTTCCAAGCGTTCATGGATTGACGGTTTTTTCTCTTTTTCTGTCATTGCTCTCTTTTGTGCTACTGGCTTTCTTTCAGCTTTCCCTGCGTCCTTAACTGCTGTATTTGCTTCAATGCCAGCTCTTGGCGCAGCTTCTCTGCTCTCAGTTTTCTCTGCTACCTGCTGTTCTCGTCTCTCCTGCACACCTTTTTCTTTCAGGCTGCAAAAGCTCTGCAAATACGGCAACACATGATTCTGCATATCCGTCAGATCTTCCATATACTTCTGGTACTCTTCATTGCCTTTTCCTTGCTGATAGCTGATCCAGCTTTCATCTGTCAGTTTCATTTCATTCTGCATCTTTAACTGACTGATGATACCGCCGTTTCCGGTACCAATATCTATCTTACCTTGAAAATGGTGCAACATCTTGTCACCTTTCTCAGCATAATATACTGTAAAAAACATCTGTGCTGTCGTTTTTGGTTCGTTTGTGTTTTGATCACGATCAGCATACCAGGTTTTGTCCTGTTCTACGGTTCTTGAATCCAAATCAGATAACTTCTGGCATCTTGGCTTCCCTAGCTCACTTTTCTCACAATAATTCACATACACCATTGGTTCCATATCTTTTGGAAGCTCCGGTTCATAGGCTTTCAGCCTTTCAATCAATATACCTGCACGCACAGACTGGTCACATCCTTCATCTACAATATCCTTCAGATACGAAATATAGGAATGAATATTCCCGCTTCGCAAATCCAGCATTACTTCCTGTACCGTATTTTCTCCTATCTCCACATTATCCCGATACTCATACGGATCAAATGCTTCTGCAATCTCATCCAATGCCTCTGCCAGCTGTTCTGTGGTCATCTTCTCAGGATACATTGCTTCTCGAACATCCCGCATCGGTATATACTTATAGTCCGGCAATGCTTCATGAATTTTCTCAATCCCTTCCCGTACCAGTGCAAGTTCTCCATAAAACCGAACATCATCCATCAGATTTCCAAATACAGTATTTCCTTTTACGATTGCAAATTCGGCTTCATCGTAGTAACTGTCTTCCGGATCACGATAGATAATTCCCATTGAGCATCCGAGATAAGCTGTTTCTGGATTCTCCCTATATTTTTCATAGACTGCAGCTATCTGATTAACATCGGTACTTTTTTCATATGCTCCCATATCGTGAAACTCATCGCATTCTGTGGCGAAATATTCCAGATAAGGTTCTTTCTTCGGTGACATATTATTAAGGACGTTATCAATCATATTATAATTTGCCTCTTCCAGTTCCTCCACCTTCGCCAAAGGCTTATATTCGCCCTGGCTTTTCTGAATCTCTGCCATTACAACCTCATCCATTTCTTCCACTTTTTCCATCAACTGATCATAATCCCCACGGATGCGTTCTCCAGTCCAGCCTTCGTCTTCCAGAAGTTCCTCTGCCGCTTCTTCAATAGAATTTTCATCATTTTCATAGACGCCACCATCCATCAGACGGAAATCTTCATCGTAAAAGGAATAATCGTATCCTTCTTCTGTCCTCTGAATAGCAAAATACCGTTCTCCTACCTCATATGCCAGTTCACTAAGAACCTGTTCTTCCAGATTCAAGAAAGAATCCAGCTGTTCAAAACTGATACTGTCTACAAAATGAGCGGTTACTTTTTCCCCGTCATTCAGAACTACGATATCACTGACTGACAGGGAATGCCCACGGAAATCTTCCGGTCTATCAATGTTGAACCTTTCAAAAATATCATCCAGTGACATATTTCCCAGTAATTCGCCAACATAGACCAGCTTATAATCTTCTTTTTTTATCTGCATACCATGACTTTCAATAAAACGCATATTCATAAATGCATAGTTTTCGCCCGGTGAATCATCCTTGATCTGATAAATACCAAAGGTTCGCCTTGTTCCTAACAGCAGGTTTGCCTCTTTTAAAGACTGAATCTGTGGATATTTTTGCATTTCCCATTCCAGGTTACGAAAACGCTCCAGTTCTGTCCTAGACATCTGATAATACTCTGGTCCTCGTTCAATTTCCATGCGTTCCGTGACATAGACCGGTGAAGAAAAATTAGTGATCAGATAAATATCTGCTCCGGCATCGTATAATTTCAGTGCTTCTTCCTGCTCAATGACACTCATAGGCTCCTGAAATGCTCCAAAATCTTCATCTGCATAATCCAGATCCTGATCCCTTATCCGTTCCCACATCTGTAATTCCATGCCAAACAGCCCTTCGTGTGCCTGTATCATTTCTTTACTTGCATACTCTCCCTTACCGCCATCGCTGCCCAGACAATAAATCTTAGAACCCATCCTGTGATAATCTAAGGCTGCTTCCTTTCTAAGCGGTACCATATCCTCTGCTGTATATCCATAATCCTGAAGTTCCAGCTTGCCTATGGTTGGATCTGGTAAGTCCTGAATATCCATTCTTGCATCATCCAGTAAATCCTCTACACTTTCTTCATCTGCTTTGCTCAATACATCTGCCAGATTTCTTACCAGAGTCCTAACCTTCTCTTCCTCACCGATCAGATTCGCATATTCAAAAAGCTGTTCTTTTACATCTGTTGAAATTTCTATACCTCTACGCTCTGCCTGACTGATCTGTTCCTGCGTATATTCCTGCATTTTCTGTGTTTCTCTACCCGTTATCCTGTTTCTTGCCATATAAACTCCTCCTGTGTTCTAAAAAATGGCATAACCGGCAGAACATTCTTTCTGCCAAATTATGCCATCTTTCCTGTTTATTTATTCCAGACCGAAGTCCCGTTTTCTAGTTTCCTTTCCAGTTTCACTTTCCCGCTGACTCTTTTCTTTATAAATCTGCAGTTTCTCATGGATAGAACCTCGTGCCGGTCTTTCTTCTTTCTCTTTTGATTCCGCTTGCTCTGTTTCTGTATCTTCCCGTTCATCCATATTGAGAAGTGCATTTAATTCTGATAGCCGCTCCAGTTTTTGGTTCAGTTCCTCTTCTTTTGAAAATGGCTTCCCGACTTCCTCTTTGGCATTTGCCATCTGCTCCTGTACCGTTTCCAGCCGTTGTTCTGCTTCTGCCAGTTTCTCCGGATAACTTTCCAAAAGATTATTGATACGAGTGATATTTCCTAGAGCATCGGCTCCCAACCGAACTTTAGCTACCGATTCATACTTTACAGACAGGATAAACTCTTTGCTCCAGCTGTCGAATTGGATTCTCATGTTAAATCCCTGATAGCTTCCAATGTCCATAGCTGCATCTACAGACTTAATGTCTTTGCAGACCGCCAGAAGTGCCGCACCTGCCTCTTTCTTTTCTGTGAACACTTTGCCACTGATTTCCATAGAAAACTGCTCTGGATCTGTGATTTTATGCTCAGAAAAATGAGCGATGTCTGCCTTGTAGCTGTCAATGATCTCTGTCAGTTTTGCAATCTGTTGCGGAAAATTCCTTACAATATCATCTTCCAAACGATACTGGTTATTCATGTGATTGGCTTTTAAAAGTTTCAGCTTTGCCACATCCACGTCCAGTGCCATCTTCTCCTTTACTGCCGGATTTCCAGTTGCCAGTGCTTTAACCTCTGCATAGGAAAGTGCCGCTTCGTCCACATCTTCGCAGCTTCTGACCGGTGCTTTGCTGGTCATGATCTGGGAAATGAATTTCTGCTTGTTCTCGATCAGCTGCCACATGTAGCTGTCGAATGTGGATTCTGTTACATATCGGAAGATATGAACCTTTTTATTATGATTTCCCTGGCGGATAATACGCCCTTCCCTCTGTTCCAAGTCAGATGGTTTCCAGCCAATATCCAGATGGTGCAACGCAATCAGACGATCCTGCACGTTGGTCCCGGCACCCATCTTTGCTGTCGAACCAATCAAAAAACGAACCTGCCCGGATTTCACTTTTCCAAACAACTCCGTCTTCTTTGCTTCTGTATTTGCATCATGAATGAATGCAATCTCTTTTTCCGGTACACCTTTTTCCATCAGTTTCTGCTTCAAGTCGTCATAAACATTGAAACTGCCATCACCTTTCGGTGTGCTCAAGTCACAAAAAATCAGCTGTGCCGATTTCTGTGCTGCTGTGTCTTTCCAGATCTCATAGCTTTTCTCTGCACAGACTGCTATTTTGCTTTCTGGATTATCTGGCAATAGTTCGTTCACCAAACGCTGATCCAATGCTAATTTTCTTCCATCATTGGTGATTTTCAGCATATTATCAACTGAGGCATCTACCCCTCCGCTTCTGACAACTTCTGCACGTTCCCCCAGACTTTCTACGATTTCTTTCTGCTGTTCCGTTGGTTTCAGCACCACTGTTTCATATTCTGCTTCCGGCACAGGAAGTTTTAACTGATCGGAAGTCTTGATATCTGCAATCTCCTTAAACATATTCATCAGTTCCGGAATATTATAAAATCTTGCAAATCTTGATTTTGCACGGTAGCCTGTTCCTTCGGGAACGAGTTTGTCAAGATGATTTTTGTAAGTTTTCTAAATTCAAATATTTATCCGCTGAAAAATCTCCTAACATCTCGTGTCTGCATATCTCTTGAAACACCGTATTCAAAGGCTTCTTTGCACTTTCCGATTGCTTCACATTTACAATAAAAGTTGTTTTGCCTATTCGTGTTGTATAAGATAAAATATTCTCTTTCATATAATCATTTTCTCCTTTTCATAAATTGATTGTGGGGCATTCCGTTTGGAACACCCCACAAATACAGCCTGTTTCATCGGAACATATCAAGAAGTCATTAAGTCGTGAGTATAATGGAAAAGGTTATCTTTCCATACCTCGCTTGCTCTTTCGTGCCTTGATACGCTCCTGTCTTTCTTTTTCCCTTGCTTCTTTTTCGGCTCGTTCCTGTGCTTCCTTAAAAGAAAAAAGTTGCTTCACTTTTTCGGTAAAAAGTTTGGCAACTTCGGGGAAATGTTCCAACGCTTCAAGAAAAGGTCTGCACTTTTCTTTCAGTTCGTTGTATTTGGTTTTCATTCGTTCCAATGCGTTTGCACTGTCCATATACTTCTGTCGGTAAAAATTTGCACTCTGCTCAAATATTTTGATTTCCGCACGACTTGTGATACCCTCTTTGGCAAGGGCAGTCAGCTCAGAATAGTCCTTTTGGGAAATTGCCATTTTGCCTGTGAATGTTTTCTGTCCCATACTGTCAATCTCGTTTAAGGTTTTGGAAATATGACGGGCAGGCTCATACTTAACCTGTTCCTTTTGAATACGCTTCTGCAACTTCTCCAATCGCTCTTTGTCCTGTTGGATTTGATATTGCAGGGAAGTCAAATGCTCTGCTGTACTTCCGTATTCGCCACGCTGAAAGCCTTTGAACCCTTGTTCCGTCATATAGTGAAACAATTCATCTTGCAGTATGCTGTACGAAGCTCGGAACATCGGTTTCCCGTTCTTTCTTAGCAACGGATTTCCTTTTTCATCGGTCATCGGAATATCCGATTTCCATTTCTTTGAATGGCTAATCTGATTAACCACTTCCTTAACTGTTCCTCGCAATTTCTCGTCTTTGCAACGCTTACTCCACAAGATTTCTTTCTCCACCACAGGCAGAACCATAGCGTGAAGATGATAGTGGTAAACCTCTTTTCCAAGTTCTTCGCTTGCGGCTACATTGATTTCATCAGCGTGCATTACCGCCGATATAACATTGTCCGCACCGAATTTTTCTTCAATAAAATGATAGGCTTCTTCATAAAACTGCTTTGCGTATTCATAACCGCCGTTACGCTCGAAGTACATCGTGTTCACATCAATCACAATCTCATTAAACAGCGTTGCGTCTTTCCTTAACCCACGAAGCGACACCTGACCGTCTGTTTCCATCTGCTTTAACTGTTCCATATAGGTCGGGGCTGTCGGCTTTTTGAAATGCACATTAAAGGGTATTCGTTCCACAATCACATTCATATTTTCATAGGTTTCATTCTTGCGTTCGTTGTGTCTTTCTGCCTTACTCACATCAGAAGCGGTGTACTTTTTTACCCTTGCACAACTCATATCCGCCTTATTGTTTTTTGCCATTTTGCTCTCCTTTCCAGACAGGGCGAAGCCATTACACAACATTCTTTGAATGTGTGTAACCCACTATGACACTTTCAGACTTCGTCTGCAAAGATGTCGTGGGCAAGGGAGTTCCCCCTTGACCTCCTTTAGATACCTCAATCATAAAAACAGACTGTCCCGCCATCAGACAGCCTGCTTTTATTCTCTCGGTATATCGCCCATCGGCAAAGACCAGTACCACAGAAAGCCTCGTTTTCGTGAGATAACGCCTGCTTTCTTCTTTGCCTTTTTGATGGTCGATTTCTTGAACCCTGCGGCTTCAAGTCTTTCTTCGCAATCCGAAGAAAGCATTTCTCCGTCTTTCAGCATTTCTAAAAGAAATTCTTTCGCCTTGATTTCCTTGTCGTTCGGTCTGCCCATTTTAGGGGCAAGGGACTGGAACGCTTCTTCTGCTGTCATTTCCATTTCAGAAATAAAGTCCACTCCCTTTTCTGCAACCTCAAAGAGAATTGCAGAGCCTGTCGGGGCAAGGTTGGATTTCACTTGAACCATATATCTTGCCGCCGGTGCTTCTTTGTTCGGTGTGCGTGTGATTGCAAGAATACTTCTTGCAGCACCCGCAATATCAATAGAACCGTTGGTACGATAAAGAGGGTTGGTATCTCTCATCTTGTTCATATGAGCGATAATCACGATGGCACAGCCTGTATTTTTTGCAACTGCAATCAAGTGATTAAACTCTGCCCTTGTTTCGTTGGCATTGTTCATTGAACAGTTCTCTCCGATATAGGAACTCATCGGGTCAAGAATTAAAAGTTTTGCGTGATACCTTTCGATTGCTTCAGCAATACGGTTATCTCCAAAGGATAAAGATTTTTCATCTTCTTTGATGAAGATAAGATTTTCTCCGTTCCCACCGGCAGAGTTAAAACGGGGGACTACCGTATCGTCTGCATCATCTTCCGTTGTCTGATAGATGACTGTCATAGGCTCTGTTTCTTCTTCGGTAAAGGGGAGAGGTTCTCCCTTTGAGAGCAGGGCGGCTATGGAAAGCATTAACTTGCTTTTCCCATCGCCAGGATCGCCCTGCAAGAGCGTAACCTTGCCGAACGGAATATACGGATACCACAGCCATTTCACTTCTTTCGGTTCAATCTCACTTGCCTTGATAATTTCAAGCGGTACATTTACATTCATCTCATTTTCCATTTTCATCATTGTTCTTCGTTCTCCTTTTCGATAAATACTTCGGGCAGAGCACCACGATACAGCGGAAACTCTGCTTACAGTCATTACTGCATTTTCTGCAAAGTTCGTTGTAGGTAATGCGATTTCTTTCATTCAGAAACAATGCCCACTCTTGTTTCCGTTTCTTACTCATTCTCGGCATATCAATCCTCCTTTCCGCCTGAAAACAAAAAACCACAGGGAAGATACTTACTGCCTTGTTTCTGTCATTTCTCGGGGCGAAAATCGGGCAAAATTGCCTTTCTAAGCCTTTCAAAAAATCACACAAGGTATTTGTACTAACCTGTGGTTATGTATAAAATTGTAGGGTTTGGGGTAACAAAAAACACCGTATTTCTACGATGTTTTTCGTACTTCAACTATTGTTGTTTCACCAAACTAATCTTTATCTTGTCCACGACACTTTAACGCTTTAATTAAAAGATATTTCGACATCATTTAATAATTGTATTTATAGCGGACTGCACTGCTTTATATCTTCCTTCATCTGATAATGATGCCAAGCAGGTAATCAAATATTCCTTGCCATCTTTTTTATAAAGAACAACAATATTATAGGAAGATGCCATAGTTCCTGTTTTTATTCCTTTTACATTTTCATTATAGTACGGTGACTTTTTATCTAAAAACTTATTGGTATTTTTCCAAGTAAATTCACCTTGTGGAGTTTGAATTGAGAAAGTGCTTTTCCCTACACATTCTTTAACAAAATCATAATTATAAAGCTTCAAGGCTACACGATTAATATCATCCAAATGTGTATCGGCTGACATAGCTGCCCCGCTCGGATCATTATACAAATTTGTTTTAGAATAGCCTTCTTCAATTAAATACTCACTTAGCTCTGTCATAAAATAATTTATATATTCCGTTGCTGTATAGCCCTCTCCTAATTCATTTTTAGCAATATAATATGCCAACGAATAGGCAGCATCGTTTCCCGAAGGAACAAGCATAGCTTCCATTATTTCTTTTACTGTGTACTTCCCAACTTTTAGATTTGCTAAAGATGACCCAGCCGGCACAAGATCCAATACCTCTTGATTTACTTCAATAACATCTTCCAAGTTAACTTTTGTCAAAGCATAGTCAATGACAAATAGTTTTGCCAAACTTGCTACTGTGGGCAATTGGCTATCTCCCTCGTAAAATAAATATTCACCCTGTTCAATATCATAAACAGAAAACGAAAGAGCGTCCTGAGGAATGTTAAGCTCATTTGTACTCAGTTGAAAATCGATTTTTTTATACACATCCTTAAAAAAATCAAAACGATAAATCCCTGTTTTATATAATCCAACTACTGCTACAAACGCTATAAGCAAGACTGTTGTAAAAACCATTATTATCTTTATCTTTTTGTATTTTCTATTCTTCTTCATACTCTCACCTACAAATTCATTTCGTTATTCCTAATAAAATACAACCTTCCATTAAACATTATAACAAAAGTCATCATTTTTTTCAATACTTCAAACTACTTCGACTACACTCACAACTTAATGACTTCTTGAATACTTCCCGAAAAAGAAAACTGCCATCAATTAAGACAGCAGTTCCTTTTCGGCTGGTATGCTATTAGGAATACACAATATCGTTCAATACAATCTCATCTGCACAGGCTCGGATATTATTCATCAATCCGACCCATCTCATCATATCCTCCGCTTTCAGTTGTTCCGTCACACCTTGTTTTCTTGCCATTTCCTTTATCAGATACTCCGCCATATTACACGCCGAAGTATCAATTTCAGCAAGGTGTTCATATAACTTTCCGCTTGTAAGCAGATTGAAATATAAGACTTTCTTGTGTTCCCTTAAATATTTTTCCCTCGTTCTTCCGTATTTTATGAGCGTAGACGGTTCTTCGTTTTCTATCGTCAAGCAGGGATAGTAATAATCTCCGATGAGTTCGTACTGGATACCAGTTCTTTCGTCTGTAATAAATCTTTGCATTCTGATTTCTCCTTTTGCTTCTTGTGATAAAATTCCAAAGATTTCTCGTTGTGGTTTTGCTTTTGACATTCCTCGGAACAGAATTTCTGCTGACTGTGTGTAGGCCAGTAGGTACTGCCACACACAGCACAGACACGCTGACGATAATAATGATTTCCTCTTTCTGCTTCTCTGTCGGCTTTCTTTTGGTCCTGCCTTGCCTGATAGCAGCAATCCTTTGAACAGAATATCTGTCGGTTACTTGTAGGCACAAACTCTTTTTGACAGTGAGGGCATATCTTTGTCTTGACGATTTCTCCACCGGTTTCAGCGAGTTTTTTCGCCTTTCGCTTCTCTCGGTAGGCTATTTCACGCTCACGCTGTTTTGCCAAGCGTTCCATCTCGATCTGTTCTTCCTGTGCCTTTATTTCAGCAAGTTCTTCTTCTGTATAGGCAATATCGACCCGCCCGACATAGTTGAAGTAAATATCAACCTTTTGTGTCCTTGCTTTTCCCACACCCTCTGCTTCATATACCACAATCTTGTCAATGAGTTCAGCAAACATCAAATCGGAAATTTCTGTCGGCTCTTTGCACTTGCGAATTAAAGAAATGAAATGCTTAATATCAACAGCATTTACTTTTTCTTCGGCAAGTTCCTTTTCCATTACTTCAATCTTCGTTTCCAGTTCAGCCTGCTCGTCATCGTACTGCTTCATCAGTTGCTTGTACTGTCTTTCGGGCAGTAAACCCGAAACAAGATTTTCATACAAACCACGAATGAGTTTGGAAAGCTCATCGTATCGCTTCTGAAAACGGAGCAATTCCGATTTATTCTGCTTTGGCTTTTCTGTCTGCTTTTCATTCCATAAGGCTTGAAGTTCTTTTGCAAAGGCTTCTTCGTCATTCAGAACAAATCTTGATAATCGTTTTACAGCCGATAATATCAAGGTTTCAACATTATCAGCACTAATTGAATGGGCAGAGCAGGAGTTTACTTTGCTTGCATACCCACCGCAACGGTAAGAATACTGCACCGAACGGTCTTTTTTACTGTAATGCGTTTGCAGGGTCATTCTTCTTCCACAATCTGCACAGTACAGATAACCGCTTAAACGGTTGCTATGCGTACCTTTTGTGGCTGTTCTGTTTGCTCGTTTCTTTCGCTTCTGAACGCTGTCCCAAAGTTCCTGCGTGATGATAGGCTCGTGCGTATTATAAAATACATACTGTTCATCTTCATCGGTATTCTTCCTTTTGTGCAGTTTGAAATTCGTACTGACCGATTTACGCAAAACGGTATGACCGAGATATTCCTGTCTGCTTAAAATCCCTCTTATGGTTGACATTCCCCAAAGATACGGGTCTGTAAACTTTATTCCATTATACTGTTCGGGGTGATATTCCCTTGCGTGTGCCGCCGGAATTAAAACCTTTTCTTCGGTAAGCAATTCAGCGATTGCTCTCGGACTTTTTCCCTCGTTGGCAAGCAGAAAGATACGCTTTACTACCTCAGAAGCCACAGGGTCAACGACAAGCGTTTGTTTGTCGGTTGCTAATCGGTTATATCCATAAGGGATTGAACCACTGCAACGCTTCCCGTCTTTCATACGGGCGTCAAACACAGCCTTGATTTTATTGCTTGTGTCTTTGGCGTACCATTCGTTCATTATATTCAAAAATGGGGCAAAGTCATTATCAGAAGCATTATTACTGTCAATGCTGTTGTTTATTGCAAGAAAACGGACATCTTTCTGTGGGAACAGAACTTCCGTATAAAAGCCGACTTGCAGATAGTTTCGTCCTAATCGGCTCATATCCTTAACAATAATCGTTGCGACATTTCCTGCTTCTACTTCCTTAATCAACTCCTGAAAACTCGGACGATTGAAATTCACACCCGAAAAACCATCGTCAGTAAAATGGCGGATATTCGTAAAGCCATTTCTTCGGGCGTAATCTTCCAAGTATTGTTTTTGGTTGGTTATTGAATTTGACTCACCATTAAGGTCATCATCTCTTGATAAACGCTCATAAAGTGCTGTAATCTTTGAAGTCCTTGACATTCTCTTAACCTCCTTTCCTTATGTAATCTGTTTAGTATTAAAAGTATTACTCCCTCTACTAATAGGAGAAAATAGGGGTACAAAGCGGAACTGTTTTTCAAGAAAATCAAAAAAATTCTTGAAGTTCCAAAACCAATTTTGATATCCTATTTTCAATTTAGGAACGCATTATTTATCGTCTTACTAAAGTATAGCCCTCCGGTGCAAGTTCAATGCTCGTGACAACTTCGCCAAAGGTGGAAGCCCAGGAATCAAACAGTCCAAGTCCCATATTTTGTAATTTACTGTTCTGCAGATACCGCTGCATAACATATAATTCCGTCATGCTGTTACTGATTGGTGTGCCTGTAGCAAAAGTAATGCCTTTTCCTCCGGTAATCTCATCCAGATACTGACATTTATTGAACATATCTGCGGACTTCTGTGCTTCGTTCTGTGCAATCCCGGCTACATTTCTCATTTTTGTATAGAGAAACGCATTTTTATAGTTGTGGGCTTCATCTACATACAAATGATCCACGCCCAGTTCTTCAAACGTAACTACCTGATCTTTTTTCTCTTTCTGATTCAGTTTTTCCAGTCTTGTCTGAAGGGTTTTTCTGGTCTTTTCAATCTGTTTGACGGTATAACGCCCGCCGTCCTGTTCATACCTTGCACTCTGGATTGCCATTTCCAGATCATCAATCTGCTTACGCAGCATGGCTTCCTGCCTCTCATCAGAGATTGGAATACGCTCAAACTGGGAATGACCGATGATAATGGCATCATAATTTCCCATAGCGATTCTGGCACAGAACTTTTTCCGGTTTGCCGGTTCAAAATCTTTCTTGGTTGCTACCAGGATATTGGCTCCCGGATATAACTGCAGGAATTCTGCACCCCACTGCTCCGTCAAATGGTTTGGAACGACAAAGAGGTTTTTCTGAGATAATCCCAGGCGTTTGCTCTCCATTGCCGCCGCTACCATTTCGTAGGTCTTTCCAGCTCCTACTACATGAGCAAGAAGCACATTGTCTCCGTAAAGCTGGTGTGCAACTGCATTTTTCTGATGTGGGCGAAGTTCAATTTCCGGATTCATTCCTGGGAAAGTCAAATGACTACCATCGTATTCACGGGGACGGATGCTGTTAAATCGTTCATTGTACACTTTTACCAGCCTCTCTCGTCTCTGCTGGTCTTTAAAAATCCAGTCCTTAAATGCTGCTTTCATGGCATCCTGCTTCTGTGATGCCAGCATGGTTTCTTTCTTATTAAGGACACGGATCTCATCACCATTTTCATTGACACTCTTATCATAGATGCGTACATCTTTCAGGTTCAGGGTATCTTCCAGAATCTTATAGGCATTTGCTCTCTCAGTTCCATACGTTGCATAGGCAAACGCATTTTTGGGACTGTCGGCATTCTTTCCTGTAATCCTCCACTCACCATTTACCTCAGAGAATTTCACCTGTATTTCTTTCTGTGCAAGATACCATGGCGTATGAAGCAGTTCTACCATAAAATCCTGATAATCCGAAGGTTCAATCCATGTGGCTCCAACACGTACCTCAATCTCAGATGCTTCCAGATCTCTCGGCTGAACCGCCTCCAATGCACGGACATTCGGTGTAAATTCCGGGTGACTCTCGGCAAAGGTTCTCGCAGTGTTTAATTTATCCCTGACATTTCCAGATAAATACTCATCTCCACTCTCCCACTGGTCTGTCAGTGGATTCTTAAAGATAACTCCAACCAGTTCCTCCGTGATTTTTTCTTCTGTCTTTCCAGTCAGCTGTGCCATATAGGTCAGATCCACCTTTGCTCTTTCATTCAAAGATAATGCTAACGCTTCTGTCGCTGTTTCCACGCTGGTTACTGCTACTGCCTTTTTGATGGTTCGTTTTGTAAACATATCTGCTTTTCGCTTCAATGTTCCATCTTCGTTCAGATCTTCCAGAGAACACAATAGGCAATAAGAAGAGTCATCAGAAAACGCCCGTTTGTTGGCATTACTTCCAATGACTCCATACTTTACCGTGTAGGTATCATATACCTGATTCAGTTTTTCCTGCTGTTTCTGGATTTCTTCATCTGTGACGTTTTCCTCCATCTGCAAAGCGATCAGCTCTCGGACAGTATCACGGATTGCAACCATCCCTTTTACACGTTCTGCAGTAGCGGCAGGCATTTTCACCTGATTCATCAAAGAGTTGACACGGTAATATACCTGATCATCTACCACCGTATAACTGTAATTTCGCACATTTGGATCTGCTGGAATACTCTCTGGCATCTCATCCAGTTCTGTCTCCACATCTACTACCGGTGCCATGCTTCCCTTGATGTGTTTCACTGCTTCTGCTAACTGTAATTCTAAATCAGCTCCTTCCATTGGAGCACAGGTTGTTTCCATACCATACGGACCGGACACTTCTTTCATCTCACCCAGAATCATTTCCGGATGCTGAACAAAATACTGATTGACTGTAATGCCATTGACATCACTATCCAGATTTATCCATTCCGGCATTTCTTTCGTAAGGCTTTCCCTCTTCTGGAAAAACAGGATATCAGCACTGACTTCTGTTCCTGCATTTGCCTTAAAAGCTGTGTTCGGCAGTCGGATTGCGCCCAGCAGGTCTGCACGCTCTGCCAGATATTTCCGAACTTCCGGTGATGCTTTATCCATGGTTCCCTTTGTTGTGATCAGCGCAGCCACGCCGCCTGGACGTAACTGATCTATAGTCTTGGCAAGAAAGTAATCATGAATCATGAAATTGTAGCGATCATACTGACGGTCATTGACCTTGTATGCACCAAATGGCACATTTCCAATCGCCACATCAAAAAAATCATTAGGATAATCTGTCTTCTCAAAACCTTTAATCTGAATATTGGCATCTGGATAGAGCAACTTTGCAATTCTACCACTGATGCTGTCCAGTTCCACACCATAGAGTTTGGACTGGTTTAGATTCTCCGGAAGCATTCCAAAGAAGTTACCAACTCCCATAGACGGCTCCAGAATATTTCCTTTTGTAAATCCCAGATTCTCCAACACCTGATACATACTTTCAATCACAATCGGCTGTGTATAATGAGCATTTAACGTGGAAGCTCTGGCTGCAGCATATTCCTCTGGTGTAAGAACCGTCTTTAATTCCAAATATTCTGTCTCCCATGCAGCTTTTGTCTCATCAAATGCATCTGCAAGACCTCCCCAGCCAACGTACCTGGATAAGATTTCCTGTTCTTCCGGTGTTGCATTGCGATTCTCATCCTCACATTTATTTAACAACTGGATAGCCATGATATTGGCACGGAACTTTTCTTTTGCTGTACCCTGTCCAAGCTCATCATCTGTGATGCGGAAGTTCGTTGCTGGAATCGTTTCTGATATTCCGTTAATCTCTTCCAAAGATTCTTTTTCTTCCGATACCTCAACTTCTCCAGATAATTCTTTTTCTTTTTTATCATAATCTGTCCACACACGTTGAGAAATAGCAGTAAAATACGAGGACTCTTCCTCCATAATTTCTTCCCTGATTTCCCGTAATTCATCTAAAGTATCCGCATTTACAGTTTTGTTGTGATAATGATAATAAAGTACTTCTTGTCCGAGTTTTACATCCAGACGTTCCAATTCTTGTGTTGACATTCGATTCCAAATATCATCTTTTTCCGTATGAATCGTGAAACCTTCTCCATCATCATGATATTCTAATGTGTATTGAAGTCGATTCGCTTCTCCCTTAACTTTGCAATCAAAATCGTGGATTTTTGTTCTGGTACCAGACATATATTCTGAATCAACTAATCGCAAATCAGTTATATCTTCCGCTGTCAAAGTATCCTGCTCCAGCTGTTCTCCTAACATCTGCTGTGCTTCTTCCAAATCTGCCAGTCTTTGTGCTTCCTGTCGTTCTTCGTACTTTTCCATTTCTTCCGGTGACAAATAATCATCTGTGCGGATTAACTGGCGAACACGTTCTGCAACCTTGTTCCACTTTAATAAAACTTCTACCTCTGGACTGCCAATTTTCCCTTTTGCAAGTTTTAATCCTTTTGCATCATGGGATGCGTCGGAAGCATCTGCTCCTGGTATTCCGGGTGAGGAACCACCTGTTCCATACTCATTTTTCAGGAACTCAGCTGCATCTTTCATATCATGATGTTCCATGAAATACTCATAGATTCGGTTACGTCCTCCTGCAGTAATGCCGCCTCTTCTTAACACTGCGTCAATTTCATCCTGTGTGATAAAGGATAGTGCCGGACGTTCGACCGTAAATTTCTGGTCTACCCAGGAACGCTCCCTCTGAAGATCCTGAAAGCGTTGGAAATATTCCGGATTATGCTGAATCTCCCAGCGGTGATAATCTCCCGGATTCTCATCCATATATTTCTGCAGCCATTCAAAACGATAGACAATCGCATCTGCTTCCTCTTGATCTGTCCATGCTCCACTCACTACATCCTGCCAGTCTGAATATGATTGTTTCTTTTCCCAGTTTCTGCAAGTATCCCGAAAATGAAGTGCAAGAAGATTGGTCATTTCTTCCTGCTCCTGTTCAATGGCATTATTGGAAATCAAATTATCCACGTAATTTCCATCCTCATACATATCCCGAATTCTGTTCGCTGCTTCTTCCCACGTAACCATGCGGTCAAAGTTTCTTCTGGCAGAGTCCCCTCGCCGGATACGGATACCATCATTGTCATACCAGATACTGATTTTCTGACCATCTATGGTAAATCCTTTGCCACCAGTTCCATATTCATCTTTCAGAAAACTCCGCATTTCTTCATTATCCAGACCTTCAATCAGTCTTGCTGTAATATGAAACAGTGTATTTTTCTGTCCGCTTCCCGTGCGGAGAATATCATTTACCACTTCATCGGAAATAAGAAAAGCGGCTGGCTGTTCCAATGCAGCTGCCGCTTTCCTTATTTCTCCTAACTGTTCCTCTTCTGTTGGGAACAGACTTAACTGTAAATAATCTCCTGAATCACCAGCTCCTCTGCCTGTGCCTTGATCTGGTTCATGTGTCTGGTCCATGCCATCCCGTCTGCCATTTTGTCCGGTGCCGGATCTTTCTCCAGAAGTTCGTTCATCAGGTCGTCTACTCTCTGTCTTGCCTGGCTGTCGATCTCCATCAGATGACTGTCCAGACGGTTCTGCAGTGTCAGAATGTTGAACCTGGCTACCTTGTGATTTCTCAGATACTCTTTCCGCATCATTCCGTACTTGCCGATGGTTCCTCTCGTCTCTTCCAGGCTGATATCTGGAATCTGATACTCTCCGTTCTGGCTGTAACTGATCTCTCTCATAGTCTGTTTCCTCCTTTTTTTCTTCTCTATCTTCTGTGTTATCTGTATTATTTTCACGAATTAACGTGTTAAATTCATTATAAGCTACTTCTTTTTCTTTTGCAACCGTTTTCAGGTCATTTTCCAGATCATTCAGAACATATCGTCCAATCTGCATCAGAACTGGTCTGCTGATCTCGTTGACTGCACTTCCCAGATGTCCTAATACTTTCAGCTGATTGAAGTCCGTAATATGCCGAAAATCCTCTGCATCCAGATATTCCTGTACATCCAGTCCACACCTGTTTAGTAATACATACCAGACACTATTGGTCATCAGTTCCCGGAATTCTACTTCCTGATTCTGTTCGTCCAGTTCTTCCAAAAATGTCCCTGTCACATCCAGTCTCAGTTCCTCCAATGCATCTGGAAGCCATTCCTGCATACTCTCCTTCGCTGCCTGATGCAGACTTTCAGCAAGTCCTCCTTCTGTATCTTCCAGTGATAACTGCTCCTGCAGATAATCTGCCACCAGATGTTCTCCTTCTACTGGAAGATTCCATAACTGAGGATCCTTTCCAAGATTCCGCACTTTATAAGTGTCCTGCACATCAAATACATACCGAAGTTTTGTTTTCGGTCCGGAAGTATTGTCAATCAAGGCAATCCCCTTAGATCCCTTTTTGATCCATCGGTACATCTTCTGATTCCAGATTTCCATGGATGCTACGGCAGTTGCTTCCGGTCGCTGTGCATAAATTAAAAGCTGTTCTGGAAAAGTGTATTTGTACAGTCTGGATGCAGTGTTTAGGAACCGCACCCATTCCTGCGGACTGGCAACTACATCTTTTGCCACCTCTTCCGTCAGCTGTTCCATTGCATATAATTTATTTGCCATGTGCTACTCCTTTTCATAAAATCAGGGACTGCTTAGCACAGTCCCCTTAAAATCATCGTTGCTTCTCTTTATAATGCTGTGGCAAGATCTTTTGACTTATTCTTCGGCACTTTCTCTGCTTCTTTTGCCTTGATCTCTGCCTTGGCTTTCTCCATCTTTCCGTGGATTCCACCTTTTACTTCTGCTTTTTCAGCTGCTTTTTCTTTTTCCAGACGTGCTTCCCTGCGTTCAGCATTTTCCATGACTGCGGTCTTTTTATCACAGAACTGAACCTTATCAGAAAGCTGTTCCTGTCTTTCCACCTGTGTCTCATTAACTTCCTGTACCATCGCATTTAATTCCGGGACCTGAAAAATTCCGTTATCAGGGAGAATCAACACTTCATGAACGGAAGATGGGATGACAAAGTAATCACTTCCCAGGCATTCCCCAATCTGTTTACGAATATCTTCCTGCAGTAACAGGGAAGCTCCATTCATCTTAGCTTTGTTTGTCAGACAAAACATTGGGTTTTCCATGGCTTCCATATCCATTTTTTCATTCAGCAGGTTTTCTGGTTCTTCACCAAAAATCATAGATTTGATAATCTCATTCATATCCATAAGTGTGACACCACGTTTTCGGTCTGCCACCATCGCATCCGCTTGAATCTGTTCGGCAGATACTCCCCATTCGTTCATCAGAGAAACAGTTACTGGAATACTGCTGATCCCTTCTCCATTTTCCTCCAGGTTTACTGCATAATAAGCTGCAAAATCTCCGTATTCTGTGACGACTTTATCTGCCAGACGATCGGTATTCCATTCTTTGTCACAAATTCTTACCTGTAACTTATTTTTCATCTTTTCATAATCCAAAATATCTGGAACTCCCATATCAAGAAATTCTGCTTTTCCCTGTGCCTCAATACGCATATCAGCCACATCCCCAACACAAGAGTCTACATCTTTTCCATGGATATATTCCTGGTAGAGGGAATCCAGATAGACTGTCGGTACGATTCTCTGATCTCCGTTTGGAATCGTAATACCTGTCAACTTCAACCCGTTGTTTTTTTCTACTTCCTGCAGTTTAATTTCTGCGTCCTTGTAAGACTCTGGCAGATACTCCTTTACATTGTCTTTGACATATTCATAAAATTCTTTTCTGTTCATCATACGCTTTTACCCCTTTCTGATCATGTGATGGTTCATTCTTTTTCTGCTGACCATCTGCTCGGCTTTCTTCTGATAAGCCATCATTCTCTTTAAAGTTTTCTCCTGGTTTTTTCGTGCTTCCTGTCTTTTTTCCATTGCTTTCATCATAGTTTTCTGTTCCTTTCTGTAATTTTTTGTATGAAAAAGGGAGCCTCACATAGAAGCTCCCAATCATAACCGTTGGTTTCCTTATTTGTTTTTCCTTTTTCTGCAGATATAAAGTCCTGCCATACCTCCTGTGGAGATTACCAGAAGCAGAATCGGCAGCCAAATATTCGTGCTGTCACCTGTTTTTGGTGCATTTGATACTTTTGTCTCTTCATGGGACTGTGGTGTATCCGGTGTGTTCGGTGTTTCTGGAACTTCCGGTTTCTCATTTGTCAGATTGAAAGTAACTTCCACGACTGGTGTACTGTCATTCGCATAAGCAAATGTCACTTCATGCTTGGTCTGATCCAGTGTGTATCCATCCAGTGTTTTTGTTTCCACCAGATAATACTTGATTGCTGTATCATATTTGCCGTTCTTAAATGTGGCAATCTCATACAGCTTACTTTCAGCATGACCGGCAGCGTCTGTCTTTAAGGTTTCCAGAACCTTGCCTTTGCTGTCACGAAGTTCAAATTCTACCCCTTTCAGTGGTTCTCCTGACGATTTATCTGTCTTATTGAGAATCACTTTTCCCTTGGCAGTATCATCTTTCATAGCCACTTTCTGGATTTCTCCGGTGTCTTTCACCTCAAACGTCACATCGGCTGTCAGAAGATATCCTTTCGGTGCCTGCTCTTCACGTAAGGTATATTTACCGATTGGCAGTTTTTCGATATAGTGTGCTTCCTCTGTGGAAATCCAGCTCTCTACTACCTGATCGTCTTTGTCAAGAACCGTCAGTTTTGCACCTGGAATCTCAGTTTCTCCTGTGATATCCGTCTTACTGATCTGCACTTTTGTCACATCATCTTTCATCTCATGCTTCTGAACCTCTGCTGTATTCTCTACTGTGAAAGTAATACTTTCTGCAGTGACATATCCATCTGCCGGTTTTGTCTCTGTCATGGTGTATTTCTTACCAACAACCAGTTCTTTGATCACATGGGATTCTTCCGTAGAAGTCCATTCATCTACTGTATTGCCATCTGAATCCGTTACTTTCAGGTGTGCACCTGGAAGTTCTTTACCTGTTGTCAGGTCTGTTTTGGACAGCTCCACTGTGGTTGGCTGATTTTCAAAAGTAAAGTCGTAGCTTACTTCTGCCTGGTCTTCTCCGGCATATTCAAAGGTAAATTCCTGTACTTCTTCTGTTGTAACAAATCCGTCCGGCGCAAAGATTTCTTTCATATAGTATTTTCCGCCTACCGGAAGATCTGCCGTAAAAATAATCTGTCCTTTTTCATCCGTTACCCGCTGCTCGATCAGACTGTCTTTCTCAAGAAGTACCTCGCCCTTTGCATTTTTGATATCTTCACTGGTATAAAGACCGAAGACACCACCTGCAAGAACACGGTCTGTATCTTTTTCTTTCTTCAGAACCGTAACCTTTACTTTCTGACGGGCATTCTGCCATTTCTCATCATAAGTGATGACTGGTGTGTCCTGATCACGGTAGGAAAGGTCAACATATCTCGGCTCTTTGTCCAGCACATAACCATGGGCTGTTTTCACTTCCTTCACATAGTATTTTCCAGCCGGGAGATCTCCCATCTGTGCAATACCATTGGAATCTGTGGTAATGGTTCCCACTTTTTCATCTGCTTTGAAATAATCTTCACTGACACCATCTGCCGCTTTGATATCTTCCGCAGCAAATACATCGAACGTCACATCTGAAAGGCTTCCGGTTACATACTCAAAGAGATGCTCCACGGTACCTTTTACATGATCCAGAAGTGTTATCTTATCCAGAAATTCTCCATTTTTGTTGATGATCAGAAGTCCTGTTGGAACTTCATCTTTCATCTCTACTTTCTGAATCTCGGCTCTATCTTCCAGCGTGAACTTCACATCCGTTGCTTTCAGATATCCATACGGTGCCATTTCCTCACGAAGAGTGTATTCCTCTCCAACTGTCAGTCGTTTGATCACATGTGGCTGATCTTTTACAGAAGTCCACTGATCCACAACATTTCCTTCTTTATCAAGAACAGTGAGTTTTGCTCCATCCAGTTCCACACCTGTTGTTACATCAGATTTTGTAATTTCTACTGTTGTCGGCTGGTTCTTTTTCACTGTTTTCAGTTTTACTGTCTTCACATCCTGTCCCTGGTAAGAAGCATCCAGATTCAGAACTTCATCAGAGGATACAAATCCCGCCGGTGCTTTTAACTCTTTCACATAATACTGTCCAAGTGGCAGATCCAGCGTACATGTTGCAAGACCATCGTTATCAGAAGTCATTTCCTGTAAGAGTGTGTCTGCTTTCACGATCACTTTTCCATCTGCCTTAATATCCGCTTTGTTATAGATACCAAAGACAGCTCCTGCTACGGTTGCACCATTTTCTGCATCCTGTTTTTCTACCTGGATTACAACTTTCTGGCGGTCATCGCCAACAGTCACTTCCTGTTCGATTACAGGTGTATCCTGATCTGCATAGACAAATGCGACATCCGATCTGTCATGGTTCAGGACAAATCCTTCCGGTGCAGTCTTTTCTACTACATAGTAAGAACCAAGCGGCAGATTATCAGCAACTGCTTTTCCGTCTTCCCCGGTCGTTACCGTTGTTACCAGTGCATCTTTTGCATAGATCAGCTGTCTGTTTCCGTTTTCATCTTTCTGATAATCCGGTGTATAGATATTTTCAGCTGCATAGACATGAAATGATGCACCCTTCAGGTATCTTTCTTCATAAACAAAGTCCTTTTTAAATCCGGTCAGCATCTCACCTTTTTTATAGATCGTCAGCTTTCCTTTTACCGGATGGTTCTCGTAGTCTACCGTAATAATGGCATCTCCGCTCTCAGAATCCATCTGGTATGCTGTATTTGCATCCACCGCAATCTCTACATAGTTCTTATTGATTGTGTACCCTTCCGGTGCGTTGACTTCCTCAATCCGGTAATGTCCGATCTTCAGATTCTTCGGCATGATCAGATATCCCTGGCTGTCCGTAAAATAGGACTTGTGAGTAGTTGTCACTGGGTAAGTTGTTACCTGCTCCACATACTTCTTGTTGTCCAGGTCATATACCTTAAATTCTGTTCCGGCAATCAATACAGATTTCTTTGTTTCATCGTCTTTTTTCACGATTTTCAGTTTTGCCTTAAACTCTTCATCCAGAAGCACTCGCCAGATCTGTGGCTCGTTTGGATGATGTTCTGTGATATTCACTTCAAAATCATCGACTGGCTTGTAATTGTGCGGTGTTGTAGTTTCACGCACGATATAGCTTCCAAATGGTAATGGAATACTGCAGGCATACCCTTTTTCATCTGTGAAAATCTCAGTTGCTCCATTTTCTCCACTCACTACTGGTTTGGCAGAATCAAAATCATAGCTTCCATCTGCTTTCTTTGTAAGGGAAGATTTCAGATAAACTGTAAATCCAGCTCCGGATAACAGATCTGCATCGGTCTTTCCATTGTTGGCTGCTTTGATGATCTGAAATGGCTGTTTGATGACCTGCTCACTGGAAGTGCACTCTCTTTTCACTTCTGCTGTCATATCTCCTTCATAACTGCACGTAAGATCATGCTCTTCTGTATCTGCCAGGTATCCGGTCGGCGGTGTGATCTCTTTGATATAATATTTGCCAAGATATAAGCCATTTACAGAAGCCTGTCCTTTGTCATCGGTTGTAAGAGAAGCTACCTGTTCTCCTGCTTTATAAATAGTTCCAGTTGCTCCATCCGGATGCACGATATCTTCACGGGCATACAGACCATAAACTGCACCTTTCAGTGTGGCATCTCCCTGTGGTACTGCTTTTCCTGTCTCTTTATCAACTTTGAATAAATTGATCTTTGCTGTCACACGGTCATTGCTGAAGGTATGGGCAAATGATACGGTTGCTTCTTTATCATTGGTATAAGAAAACTTAAACGTATACACATCTTCTGTATTTCTTACATAGCCTTCCGGCGCCTGATCTTCTTTTACAGAATAGGAATATCCAATCGGAAGATCTGCTGTGAATTTTGCAGTTCCATCTGCTCCAGTAGTTGCTTTCTCAATCAATGTTCCTTTTTTCACAACAACGGTTCCGTCTGCATTTCTAATATCATCGGATGCATATAGAGCAAAAATACCGCCATTCAGTGGTTTCTTGGTATCTTTATCCTGTTTTACTACGGAAACATCTGCTTTCTGTCTCTCGTTGTTAAAAGTCACATCTGCAAATACAACTTCTTTATTCTGTCCGGCATAGGTCAGAGTCACTGGCTTTTCTTCGCTGCCGTTATAGAAATTGTCCGGTGCTTTTGCTTCTTTCACCACATAGCATCCAAGATGCAGGTTCTTCAGTGTAACAGAACCATTCTCACCTGTTGTCAGATTTTCTTTTACAAGGTCCCCTTTGCTGTACACTTTTGTGCCATAAGCAGTTACGATATCTGCTCCGGCATACACGTTATATACTGCATTTTTCTGTCTGCGGTTTTCATACTGGAATACCGTTCCATTCTCACTGACATCTGCTCCGGTAAGCACCTGTCCTTCTTTGTAAATGGTAAGCTCTGCCAGCTGTTCCTTATTTTCCACGGTTACAGCTGAGGTCTTACTTGCTACCAGTTTTACATTTGTTGCCGTTGCATTTACCACATATCCCTGTGGTGCTATGATCTCTTTCAGATAAACAGTATCCTGTGTCTTGATGATCGTAACAGAAGATTTTCCATTCTTATCTGTTGCCGGCATCTGAGTGATCAGTTTTGTGCAAGACTCATCGCTGTATATACCGAATACTGCACCCGCAAGATTAACATCCGCCGTGTCGTCTTTCTTTACGATTTCAATCGTAGCCTGTTCAATCCAGGACACCTTTAAGCTTACATATTTTTCATCAGCGACACCTTCTCCAAACACAAATGCCAGATCCTGAACACTTGCATTCGTAGTCAGTTTATATGCTGAATAATCTTTTGTAATACTTCCCTTCATTTTTGCAGAAAAAGTAGCGCTTACATCTTTTGTCTGTGTCAGAGGCGCTGAAAGATAAAACGTGGTTCCTCCTCCAATTGTTACGCTTGCACCTGCCGCACTTACGGTTCCAGTAGATACATTATGGAGCTTTACTCCTTTTGGTAAGTCCATTGTGATTTTCTGCTGGGAAGATGCGTTGAACTGAATGTTCTCCGTTCTCTGAACATTTCCATCTACATAAGCTTTTACATTCGGCTTTGAAAATGACATCGCTACATCTGGTATTTCCGGCTTATTCACACAATAATTATAGAGTTCTTTTGCCAAAGCCTCTCCTGTAGCATTTGTTCCGTAAAAGGCATCACTACTTCCGTTGGCATATGATGCAGCCATATGAATAATGATGAATCTTTTTCCTTCTGAAAAATCCGTGTATTTATTTGCAAAAAAGCTTTCACTTCCTGCGGCATCTGTACCGTAATAGCACACTTTTGCTAACGCCTGATTGTCTCCAATCTTTGTAATTGTATAATTTCCAGATCCAGGTCCTGGCTTTGCTGGCTGTACACAATACGCAATTGCTCTGACGCTTCCGTAGCTGATATAGTACGGCTCTGTCAGGTAGGTTCCAAGATTATAATCTGCATATCTATACAGTGGTCCTTTTTCAATTGTTACCTGCTGTGTACTTCTTGCTGAATAAGCTGAAACTGCTTCAAATGTTGCAATCTCTCCTTCTTCCATAGAATCAAGATCCACACCTTCGTCTCCTGCCTGTTCCAAAACATCATGAAGCTCTAACCCTGATTCTTCATCATAGGTATCCTGGTTCTGTGCCTGCTCTACCAAATCATCAAATTCATCAGCGTCAATATCGGTAACCTCCGAGTCTGCTTCGGAATCCTCCGCTTCCTCTGTCTGCTGTTCACTTACAGCTTTTTCGGATTCGGTCACTGCTTCACTCCCTGCCACCTCTGTCTGTACTTCTGTTTCTTTCTCACGCACAATCAGTTTTCGGCTGATCTGGTACTTCGGATGCTCCTGATTTACCGGTTCCACATAATAGACCGCTTTGTAAGTGTCCGCATGATCTGTCGTAAAATCCTCATTCTTTTCGTTCTTTGCTTCCTCAAATGTGACTTTAACCTTGTTATCATCCTTGATTTCCAGTCCTGTGTAGTCTGATTTCACATCAAATACACTGCCTGTTTCGATTTCATAATCTTTGGCAGTCACCACCTCATCTTCATCCAGAAGGTCTTTCACTTCCTCATAAAGTGGAGGTTTTTCCTCTAGCTGAATCTCCGCTGCATATGCCGTCATCGGAGACAACACTGTACTAAGCATTGTCATGCCTGCCAGCAAGCCAGATACTACTTTTCTAAAATTACCTTTTTTCTTCATGCTAAGGTCCTCTCTTTCATATATTTGTATTAAAACAGACAGTCCTTAGACTGCCTGCAATACACTGCTTATCGTTGCGGGAAACTCAGATTGAACTGCACATTTCCCTCGCCGGGATCAACCATCTCCACGGTTGCTTCATACTGTCTCCCTGTTTTTCTGGATAACAGATCCTTATAATGGATTTTTCCTTTAGACAGGAACTTCTTTGCTGCCGCCTTATCCATCTTTTTTCCCTGGCTTGCAAGGAATTTATCATTCTTCCATAAGGCAAAAGCACAGTTCCGGTCAGAACAGTAAAAGTTTACTTTTCCTTCCCTGACATCAGCTCCACAGCGGGGACATTTGCCAATGACTTCTCCTTTTGCTTTTCCCTGAAACTGCTCTTTCTTTTCTTCTGAAATCCCCTGATATCTGGCAACCAGTTCCTGCATCAGCTCTGTAATCCCATTTAGGAATTCATCTGCTGTCTCTGTATTCTGGGCAATGTGATTCAATGCCATTTCCCACTCTGCTGTCATCTTCGGAGATTTAATCTCATCCGGCAGAACCGTAATCAGGACATTGCCATCATCTGTCGGCACCAGATTTTTCTTTTCCCTTTTCACAAAACCAGACTGAATCAGTTTTTCAATGATTGCTGCCCTTGTTGCCGGTGTGCCAAGTCCTTTCTTTTCTGTATCTTCGGTCAGTTCTTCATTCCCTGCACGTTCCATCGCAGAAAGCAGGGTATCTTCTGTGTACTGTTTCGGTGGCTGTGTAAAATGCTCCGATACAAAAGAATCACAAGGACCGTAATGCTTGCCATCCCAGATATCCAGCTCCGGCTCTTCTTTTTCACTCTTTACGCCAAAGAACTGTTTCAATTTATTTTCGATCGACTTGAATCCTTCCTGCTTTGTTTTCTTTGCCGTGAGATAAAACGTATGATAATTACAGGTAATCTGGCATTTATGGCTTTCATAAATATAAGGATCTGCGGTTGCTGTCAGTACCCTGGCACTGATCAGATACAAAATCTTGCAGTTTCGTTCTTTCAGTTTACCTATATCTGCCTTTGCTACTTCCATGGTCGGGATAATTGCATGGTGATCAGATACTTTCTTTGAATTTAATACCTTACTCACGTCCGGCTGATATTCCAGCCCTTCGGCGTAGGGCATTTTCCCAAGCAACATCTGAATCAGAGTTTCTGTGCTTTCTCCCATCTCATCTGTCAGATACTGGCTGTCTGTTCTCGGATAAGTAACAAGCTTCTGCTCATACATCTCCTGCACGGCATCCAATGTCTGCTGAGCGGTATAGCCAAACATTCTGTTTGCTTCCCTCTGCAGAGTGGTCAGATCATAGAGTTTTGGAGGGCGAACCGTTTTCTCTTTCACATCATCCTTCTCCACTTCGCACATACGCTCCATACAGTCCGCAGCCACTCTATCTGCATCTTCTTTTTTCTGAAAATGCTCTGTGACCGCATCCATATCGTCAAACTTGATATGAGCCATATAATATTTTTCTTTGGTAAATTCCTTGATCTTCTGATTTCGATCCACGATCATGGCAAGTGTTGGTGTCTGTACTCTTCCAACTTTCAGATTCTGGTTATACAGAACGGAAAAAAGACGGCTCGCATTGATTCCCACCAGCCAGTCTGCCTTTGCCCTGCAAAGTGCTGACTGATAGAGACTGTCATAACACGAACCGTCTTTTAATGACGCAAATCCATCTTTAATTGCCTGTTCTTCCATAGAAGAGATCCAGAGCCGCTTCATCGGCTTTTTGCATCCTGCCTGCTCATACACCAAACGAAAGATTAACTCTCCTTCACGTCCTGCATCAGTAGCACAGATCACTTCATCTACTTTGGAATCTCTCATCAGTTTTTTCAAGATTCCGAACTGCTTCTTTGTGCCCTCCAAAATCTTGTGTCTCCAGCATTCCGGCACAATCGGCAGATCTTCATATCTCCATTTTTTATATTTTTCATCGTATTCCGATGCATCGCATAATCCAACCAGATGTCCTACGCACCAGGAAACGATATAACCGTTTCCCTCCACGTAGCCATCTTTTCTTGTTCTGGCTCCAAGCACGGAAGCCAGTGCCATCGCAACCGATGGCTTTTCTGCAATCACTAATTTCATTTACTCCTGCTCCTCTTCTTCATCTTCCAGTACATCATCATTAAAATCTTCATCTCTCAGGATTTCCGGTTCTGCACTTTCTTCCTGCTCATCTGCATCGTCTACTTCCCGTTTTTCTGACTCTGAATCTTCGGATTCATCTTCATCCTCTTCCATCTCATCTTCGTCATCATATTCATGCTTTGGTTTATAGACTTTGAAATAATATCCTCCTGCCGCAGCTCCGACTGCAACCAGTGCAATCAAAAGATACGTTCCGAATGGACTTTTATCTTCCGGCATCTGAATATCATCCTCTACCTTATCTTTCTCAGCTGACTCTGTCGTTTCCGGTTTTTCTTCCTCTGCTTTTTTCTCTGGTTCTGCATAAACCGTATCTACTTCCGGAAGTGTCACTGAATCAGAAAGTGTGAAGTTCATCAGATCTTTCTCACTGACTTCGGTAAGGAAATACACATTATCCTGAGATTTTGAATTGTCAATAATCAGATAGAAAATCTTACCACTCTTCGTTGAAATGGTATAAAACTCTTTTGTTCCTTCCGTAGCTGTTTTTGTAACGGATTCTGCCGTCTCGCCTTCTTTATTAAGCTGTTTCTCAATACCTGTTACTGTCCGATCATCCACGGTCCCTTTTGCATCTGTCGGCTCAGAAGCCTGTGCATCCTGCGGAAGCGGAGAAGTCGTTGTTTTTTCAGTCCCCATTGCATCTGCACTGGTCGTAGTTGCCATTGCACCATTGCTGTCACTGGAAGATTTCTGTTTTTCTGCCTGCTTCTTTGCCCATTCATAGTAAGGATTCTGCAACACATACTTTTCAGAAGTATTTCCAGCACCATCTGTTACCGTAATCTCAATCTGCTTTGTAGTAAAATCTTTCTGTGTCAGTTGCACTCTCAGCATTCCATCCTTCAAGTCTGTATAAGTGGTGCCATTGACGGTTACCGCAGTAATCCCGGATACTGTATCATTCCCCTGAATCGTCAGCACACCATCTGTCAGAGAAGCAGAGAGTGTCGGCTTTTCCGTGTCATAACACTTAATAGAGCGATTCTGCTCATAGACCTTCCCCTCACCATCTGTCACACGCACATACACTGTCTGATTTCCAGTGATCGTGATACTTCCGCTTCCGGTTACATCCTGCCAGCTTCCATCTTTTCCTGCTTTTGCTTCAATCTTTGCTATTGAGAAACCTTCCGGCATATGGCTAGCATCTACCGTAACAGCAATGGTTGTTTCTCCCTGTTTCCAGCCATCCGGTTTCTCAATCGTGATTGCAGGTGTGGTATTCTCAGCTGCATAAGCAGTCTGTGTCTGGAGCAAAGGTGTTGTCAGGCAAAGAAATGTCGTTGCTGCAAGCAGGCTCTTTTTTACCCTGCTTTTAGTAATTGTTCTCTTCTTCTGTTTCATTTTTTCCAGATTCATCATCGGCTTTTGTTTCCTCCTTCTGTATTTCTACCCTGCCGGGCAGTCCATTTTTCATTCTCTTTTTGAAAGCTTCCAATTCCGGAATACTCATATCCATTGCACGGATAATTTTTACAATTTCCAGATTTTCCGCTTCTGTTTTTGCAATCTCCGCAGCCTTGAAACGCTTTAAATCTGCTTCATATCTGGCTTTGGATGCTTCCATTTTTTCCTTGGCTTTCTCATAATCTGCCGTTGCTTTTTCAAGACTTTTCATCGCTTCTCCTTTCCGGACGGCTGATGCAGCCGCCCTTTTTTCTTACCATCGTCCAAATCCATAGAAATGGCTCTGCCAGTATGGGGAATTGATGGACGTATACTGCACTGGATGTCCACAATGGATCATCTGATCATTGCCTACATAGATTCCGATATGCGTTACCGGCTCCCCTGCGTCGTAAGTTCCAGTAAAGAAAATCAAATCTCCCGGCTGTGCCTCCGACTGGGATACTGGTGTACAAATGTTGTACAGTCCCTGTGCTGTTAGTCTTCCTGTATTCCTTACACCAGAGTTTGTCAGACAGTAGCTTACAAATCCAGAACAATCGAATCCACTTGGGGAATATCCACCCCATACATATGGTGTTCCAAGATATCTCGCTGCTTCATTTAACAAACGCTGTGCTGCTTCACTGGTATATTCATTGCCGCCAAAGCCTGCTCCTTCTCCAGTTTCCAGATAAAAGATCGGGTTTAACCGCTCTCCATTTTTCAGAAGTTCAATATGAAGATGGCTTCCTGTGGAATTACCAGTATTTCCTACAAGACCTATCTCATCACCTTTCGTGACGGATGCTCCTGCAGATACACTCCGGCTGCTTAAATGTGCATACCGCAGTTCATAACCTTTTCTGTCTTTGATAATGACGTAATTTCCATAGCTGTCGTTATAAGCAGAAGTTGTAACTGTTCCGGTCAGTCCTGCCATCACTTTTGTTCCCTCCGGTGCTCCGATATCCGTACCATTATGAAGCTGATTTGCTCCTGATATTGGATGAATCCTGTATCCATAATAGCTGGTCACACTGGAGTACCAGTTAAAATCAACCGGTGTTGCAAACATCTGCAAGTTGCCTTTTGTATCGTTGTAGGCACTGAACAGTTCTTTCTGGAAAAATCCCAGCCTGTCCTGACAGATTGACATCAGGTTTCCACTATTTAAGGTAACATTCAGCACATCTACATCCCTTGTCCTAGTCACTTCCACTTCCTGACTTCCATTATCATCTGCCAGATAACATTCCCATGTCTGATGTCCATGTGCAGATGCCGCCGCATGATTATCATAGTAGACGTCAAACTGTACCCCGTATCTTGCGAAAGCTCCGGTATCTTCTACGGTATATTCGACACCATTCATTACCACCTTTGTTCCCATTGGAACAAACGGATTGGAAGCATCTACCGCTAAGGTGTGATTGGCTGTTGGATATGCTCCACTGGCAGTTGGTCCTCCACTCCAAATACCACAGCAGATTGGACAATTACAATATCCGCTTGTTACAACCTGTCCCAAAGATTCTCCAACTCTTACTGTTGCTGTCTCTGTCACAGTCTCATTGACCGCTTCTGTAGTCAGATGATATTGCTCTGCAAACAAGGCATCCAGCTCCAGCTTGACCTGTTCAAACGTAAACTCTTCATACTTTGCTGACAGATAACTGATCAGGATAAACGGATCATGCTCAATAGGTCCGATGTTATATCGGTATTCCTCATGTCCCGGTTCTTCAGATTCCATATTGTTGATCCGCTCCTGCAGATTAGCTTCCAGCTGTGTGTAATACAGTTCCGCTTCCCGGATTGCCTGATCCGATGACAGATAACTGGTTCCGGTGTAAGTGATCACATTTTGCAAAAACACTGAAGAGCATGACGTGACATTCGTTATGATCAGAAACATCAATCCGATCAGAACTGCTACACTGATATACACCTTCCGGTTTTCTTTAAAGAAGTTGGTGACTTTGCCGCCAATCTTCTTGATATAATCAATCGTACCTTTTGCAGCTGTTCCTACTGTCTGTTCACTTCGCTTCGCTTTGGCATAATCCCGTTTGATCTGTTGCTTCTGAATCTGCTTTTTCAGCTTCTTCTGCTCCTGACGGGCTGCCGCCTGTGTCTGTTTCTCTACCTGTCTCTCCAGTCTGCTTCTCTTTCTGGAAGCCCTCTGTTTCCTTCGTCTGGCACTTCTCTGTTCCAGCCGGTAAATACCTTCGCCGCCTTCTTCCAACTTATGGGCACCTTCTACCGCCGCATTATCGTCTTCATTTTTGCTGATCTCACGGTGCAATGCTACGGAAGTTGCACTTCCTGCTTTCTTGACAACAGAAGCTTTTTCTGTTTTCACAGATTCCCCTTCACCAAACTTCAAACGGGATTTTTTCTTTCCAGGAGATTCTCCTTCATTTGCCTGATAGACCTGTGCTTTCTTGGAATGCTGCTTTGCTTCCTTTTTCTTTCTTGCTTCTTCATAAGAAAACTTTTTGGCTTTTTCTTTCTGTTTCTGATGGCGGAAATTGACTCCATCCGTATCCATCTGGTTCAATTTCTCCATATCTTTGTCATTTTTCACAGAAGCACCAGTTTCCTCATAAGCAAACTTCAAACGTTGTTTTTGTTTAGGCTTTTTGCTGCCACCGGTCTGATTTCTCCGGCTGTCTCCCCTGTTTTCTGATAGATCAGCACGTTTATCTTTCAGTCTCCCTAACTGTCCGACTTCGGATTTTTCTGCAAGTCTGGATTCTTTTCCGACTTCAGCACGGATTCTTTTTCTATTTTGCTGTTTACTACTCTGTCCAAAATCCTCACTTTGCTTCTCTGTCCGTATCAGTTCCGGTGCATCTCTGGATTTTTGCACAGAGGGACGAATATTTTTCCCACTCCGTTCAGACTGGCGGGGAGACTTATCCACAAGGTTTTCTTCTTTTTCCCCCTGTTTTCTTCCCATCTGCACATCACTGGCACGGTTACTGACACGAACAGAAGATTTATCTGTCAGGTTTTCTTCCACCAGACCATCCTTGGTCATCTTTTGGACTTTCTTGTCCCTGACTTTCATTCTCTGTTCTGCCACTACTTACTCCTCCTTCTTCGGATACCCTTTCCCTGCCTGTAATAAGCAGAGAAAAGCGATGCCGAAAACAGCACCGCCACTAAAAGTTAATACATATGAAATTGCTCGTAACATTGTTTTCTCCTTTGATTTAACCTGCTTCGGAAGTCTCCTCTAAGCGAGTTGTCATGATTTTATAGAGGGAATTCTTCGGGAATCTGTCTACAAATGGGATAATGACATTTCCATAGAACAAAAGTCCTTCCCCCTCATTACTGTTGGTTACATAGGACAGCTGGGTTGGTGAGATATTCAGCTGCTTTGCCAGAATCTGCCTGTCTCCGGAAGCCTGGTTCAGCATATAAATAAAATCTGAATTTTCAAATATATTCTCTATCTCCCTGGAAGACAATAAATCTTTTATATTCTGGGTGATTCCAGTTGGAATACCACCCCATTTACGAAATCTCTTCCATATCTCCACACTATAAGCTGCGGTCTGCTCTTCCTTCAAAAGAAGATGGAACTCATCCACATAGTATCTGGTGGACTTATGAGCAGAACGGTTCATTGTTACCCTGTTCCAGACCTGATCCTGAATGACAAGCATCCCAATCTTTTTCAACTGCTTACCAAGTTCCTTGATATCAAAGCAGACAATGCGGTTATTGATGTCCACGTTTGTCTGATGGTTAAACACATTCAAAGAACCTGTAACATAGATTTCCAACGAAGTGGCCAGTCGCTGTGCTTCTGGCTCTTCCTGTTTTCTCAGAAGGTTATATAAATCCTCCAAGATTGGCATCTTCTCCGGTACTGGATCGGCAAGATATTCCTGATATACTAACCGCACACAACGGTCAATGATGGTCTTTTCTACCGGCTCCAGTCCATTCTTTCCTCCAACAATCAGCTCACACAAAGACAGAATAAAATCTGCTTTCAGTGACAGTGGATTATCTTCCTCGGAATAGTTCAGGTTCAGATCCATTGGATTGATATACTGGTCAGATACTGGCGAAACCCGAACTACCTGCCCATGCAGTGCCTGCACAAGTGCCGAATATTCGGCTTCTGGATCACAGATAATGATATCGTCTTCCGTGATCAAAAAGCAGTTTGTAATTTCCCTCTTTGCTGAGAAAGACTTACCGGAACCTGGTGTACCAAGAATCAGTCCATTCGGGTTCTTCAAACGTTTCCGATCAACCATGATCATGTTGTTGGATAATGCATTCAATCCATAATAAAGAGCTTCCCCTTCCTGAAACAGTTCCTGTGTCGTAAATGGCACGAAGATCGCTGTTGAAGATGTGGTAAGCCCTCTCTGAATTTCAATCCGATTGACTCCCAGTGGAATACAGGACATGAGTGCTGCTTCCTGCTGATAATCCAGTTGTTTTAAAGAACAGTTATATTTCTGTGCAATTCCCTGCACCTGGAAAATATTGTTATCCAGTTTCTGACGCTTCCTTGCGGTATTCATCACCAGAACCGTTACAAGAAACATTCGTTCATTTCTGGACTGCAGATCTTCCAACAGGTTCTTCGCCTCTTCTCCATAAGTCACAAGGTCCGATGGAAGCACGTCCATATCATAACCGGAACGTACTGCCCGCTTCTGCTCTTCAATCTTCATCTTATCCAGATCTGAAATCTTGCTCTTGATCATCTTGATCGCAGAACTCTGGTCAATAGACTGGATATGAATGTTGACATTGATGCTGTCATCCACATCCAGGAAATCTGCAAGCATCCGGTCTGTAAGCTCCGGTGCCAGAATCTGCAGATAACTCACACTTCCCATCGTTCTTCCCATCAAAAATGTCTGATTCTTGGAAAAGTTAAAGGAAGTCGGTGCAATAAAATCTTTGGTCTTTAATCCTGTTTCTGGAAGCATCTTATACTGGAACTTAAATGGTTCAATCCGATCCTGGTTGAACACATGATACAGAATCTCCAGCCTTTCCAGACCATTCAGGGAATGCGCCTGGGCTCCCAAAACCTTAAAGTTATTTAAGATATCTGTTTCGATTCTTTCAAGCCTTGGTCTTGCCACCTTCAGGTTTTCTGCTTCGATTCCAAAAGTGATATACTTTGTCTTTACCAGACCATTATTTCCTTTGGAAAGCTGATTTTTCAGCATAGTACGGTACTCTTCACGAATGGCATTGAAGTCATCGTTCTGATCCGGAATATCAATACTTTTTTCAAATTCTGCCACATCCACCTGCTGATTGATAAAGGACAGCTGCACACTGATGGAAGAATCAAAGTAATTTAAGAAATCACAGTAATTTTCAAATATCGTGGTCTTATCCTCATTTAGAGCAAGCTGATAGTTGATGTCATAAAACTGAATCGTCTTGGAGAAAAAGGTCTTTGTCACCTGGCAGATACCATCCTGCAGCATCCGAATATACGGAATACTCTGCTGTGCAGTTGTAGGAATGTTTTTCTGTTTCCTACGATCCCGTTCCTGCTTCTTTCTACGCTTTTCCTGTTCTCTTTCTTTTCTGCTTTTTTTGTTTCTTCTTTCCTGACGGTTTCTTTTTTCCGCCAGGGACAGACGCTCCTGCTGAGCCTCCTGCTTTGTCTTTTTTGCCATCCGGCACACCCTCCTTTTTTACAAGGGTGGAAATCTCCTGATAAAAATTTTCTGTCTTATATGGTCTTACTGCCGGACAGATAAACTTCTGTCGAATGATATTTGCCACCACTTTTTCAAAGGGAAGACCGTCTTTTTCATACATTGCCATGAAGAAAAACGGAAGCATGATCGTTACCATCAGGATGGCTGCGATACTGGAACCGATTGGTTTTCTCATGACCAGATAAAACGGAATTCCCACAACTGCGGCAAGTGAAAAGAAAATCAGCTGCCGCTTTGTCAGATTTAACGCTACTTTTGTTTTGACCTTGGTAAGGTCTTTTGGTACTGGTACATACGCCATGGTATGCGCTCCTTTCCTGCCCGTTAATGGGCATTGAATATTGATTTGCTAAGGCTTCCGGTCTTGAATAATGAAAATGCAAGAATCACGGTATAAGCCGCTACTGAAAACATTGCTGCATGAAGGTCACTGGATATGGTCATTGCATTTACTAAAACTGCATAAATTCCCACACAGACCATCATGAAGAATCCCTGAAATGCCAGTGCGAACAAGCCTTTTAAATAGTTGTTTCCGATATTACCCCATTCCTTATTGGTCATGGTGGCAAACGGAATTGGTGCTATGGAAGTATAAAGGTAAATTTCTATCATTCTTCCGTACAAGATTACCGTAATGATAATTGACAGAATGTGCATGGTAACACTGATCAACATCGTTTCCATGGATAGCAGGAACAAATCCCCTAACTCCATATCCTCCAGGGCATCCACAATCCGTGAAATTGCTTCTGTTGCATCCACCGCAGTGTTTCCTGATATCACCCCGGCTGCATTGTTGACCACATGCTGGCCAACATCAAAGACCGCCATCGTGATATTGAACGTATTTGTCACCAGATAAATGGCTACATACGCTTTGAAGATCCAGAGGAAAATGTTATAAGTCTCAAATTCATGGAAATTGTTTTTCTGTGTTACCATCGTGATCAATTCATAGCACAGGACAAAGGTGATGATCAGTCCCGCAATGGGGACAATCACCGTTTGGGATATATTCTGAATCAGATTAAAAATCCCTGCATTCCATCCCTGCGGTGTCTGTCCCACCTGCCCGGCTATGGTTCCCACCTGCTCATTGACAGACGTGAACATGTTATCCAAACTTGACTTAATAAGCCCGATCAGGATATCCTTTATCGCTTCCGTAATTCTCTCAATGATGGTGTTCATCTACCACTCCTCTTAAGAGAACAATGTTGCCAGCTGTGGAATCAGGGTAGTTCCCAGCAGCATGATTCCGGCACCAGCCATCAGCTGTTTGATGCCCTGGCTCTTAGCGCCGGGATTGTCATTTCCATATCCTTCCAGAAGGTTTACGACACCCCACACGCCAAGACCTGCGCCGATTGCGACTACAAGAGTTTTTAAAGTTGTAATTGCACTGCTAAAAAATGCCATATACATTCACCAAAACTGACTTCTTTCAGGTGTTTACGGGAATGAAAAAACACCGACTAAAAAGCCGGCGCACCTAATGTCAGTTATTCCTTTCCTCATTATTTTTCGTTCATTCCCAAGGTTACTCCGACAGCTCCACCTGAATTACCTCCACCTCTTCTTCGGGTTTCGGTGTGTACTGCGGATTTAACTCTTTTTCTACTTTGTATCGGTTTTTCTCATTTTCATCTGCAAGAAACCGATAATTTTTGTGTTTCGTGATATCATATTTGTCTGAGAAAAATGGTCTGGCACCACGAATCTGCAGGATACATTTTCCTCCATCCATGACTGCAATCTCATCTTCTGTCATCAGCTGTTTGCCTGTTTTCTGGTAATTCAATCCAAAGGACTTCTGATTGCTCCTCGTTTCCGAAGTGTTATACAGATCAATGGTTTCCTTACCCAGAAGTTCACTCATTTCCTTTAAGGTAGTTTTCTCTTTTCCACCAAGAAATAGTGTAGTATCATGAGGTAAGCTTCAGCTCATCCTTCGAAAAGGACTTGCATCCACTCCCTCCC
>ENA-OZAG01000067-OZAG01000067.1-human-gut-metagenome-genome-assembly--contig:-NODE-67-length-61505-cov-15.404085_pt1 | contig 61505 bp, 50 predicted proteins | sample MGYA00243300_ERZ653497 | MGnify/ENA primary metagenome ERZ653497 (study PRJEB26926, sample SAMN06164955) | human gut metagenome | biome: ENVO:00009003; feature: ENVO:2100002; material: ENVO:00002003...
TGCGATCGTCGGCAGCGTCAGATGTGTATAAGAGACAGTTCCTATGTGATAGACTGCACTCATAAGAAAACACAGGAGGATTTTTTATGAGTACATTAAAGACACCGTTTAAATATGATTTCGTCGGAAGTTTTTTAAGACCACAGGAATTGAAGGATGCAAAGGCAAAGTTTGCCGGCGGAGAAATTTCCAAGGCAGATTATGACAAGGTCGTGAATGATGAGATAACGAAGCTGGTTGCGAAGCAGAAAGAACTCGGATTCCATGCAATCACCGACGGCGAGTTCAGAAGGACATTCTGGCATCTTGATTTTATGTGGGGATTAGATGGCGTGGAGCACCAAAATACCGGCAACGGCGTTCAGTTTGATGCTGAACTTGCTATATTAGATGACACATATCTTGTTGGACCGGTTAGGGCAAAAGCGCATCCTTTTGTTGAGTATTTTAAGTTCCTTAAGCAGTTCGAGGATGAAAATACAGTGGCTAAGTATACAATACCGGCGCCGGCACAGACTTTTCAGCAGTTTATCGTTCCCAACAATATTGAGGGAACCAGAAAAATCTATCCGGATAATGAAGCCCTGATTCAGGACATCGCAGCAGCCTACCGTGATATAATCAGGCAGTTCTATGATGCAGGATGCCGCAATCTCCAGCTTGATGACTGCACATGGGGTGCGGTAGTCGGTGATGCGGCGAAGCACAGGTATAAATCACTCGGCATAGATATAGAGGATGTCAAAGCAGATCTTCTCAAAATAAATAATCTTGCTCTCGAGGGTAAACCGGATGACATGGTAATAACATCGCATATCTGCAGGGGCAATTACCATTCAACATTTTTCACCAGCGGTCCATATGATTCCGTTGCGGATTATGTTTTTGCCGGGGAGAACGTTGACGCCCTCCTTCTTGAATATGATGATGCACGTTCCGGCGGTTTTGCTCCTCTTGCGAAGGTGTCAGATGATAAGATTGTTGTACTCGGCCTGATTACGACGAAGTCTCCACAACTCGAGGATAAAGACGCGGTCATTAAGAGAATCCGTGAAGCAGCTAAGTACATCCCGCTTGACCGACTCTGCCTCAGCCCGCAGTGCGGCTTCGCCTCATGCGAAATCGGCAACAAACTTACCGAAGAAGAGCAGTGGGCGAAATTAAGACTTGTCAAGGAAATCGCCGAGGAAGTCTGGGGATAAAATCGCTCCTAATAATATAATAAATACCAAAACTCCCATATGCCGGCCGGTATGCGGGAGTTTTTGGATTTCTGCCAGAAAAAACACTGTATGAACGATACAACATTATTGCAGGTTGTAATCGATTATACGTTTAAGGACAGCATTACTCATATGCCTGAGTGGCATATTTAATTTCTGCTCATCAACAAGTAATGCGACAGCAAATAAATTAGCCTCATACTCATAGTCGGATGTGGTAATCCCTCTGCCTGAGGGGTCAAAGTGATTGATGCTGTTATTATGTAAAAGGGCATGGCCTAATTCGTGTGCACACAGAAAAACCTTGCCGGTGTGGGAAAAGGCCTGATTTATTGAAATGATGGTTGGATATCCGTCTAATTTAACGGTATGGGCCTTAAAAACATCAGGATTTCCGGAAGTAAGACAAACCCTGAAACCATAGTACTGTGCAAGCGTAAATGGATTGTCAGTATTAAATTCTGCTTTTAATTCGTGTGCAAATCGTATAATATCATTGGTTCTCATAATTTATCCTGCTATTTATATTTGTAACTGACCATTTTTAATTGGTCCAATAAATCGTTTGCAAAATTAATAATTGTTTCATCATCCATTGAGTCTATATTATAACCGCCATATGCAGCAAGGGTTGGGAGCTTTAATATAAAGGCCATTGCGTCCTGAGGATTGTCAAAATCATTTGGAAGTGATGGCTCACAATCATTGTTAGAAAGATTACCGTTCATTAATTCAGAAGGCGATACATCTAAAATAGTGCACAATTTGTTGAAGATGCCTACAGGGATTTTCTCTATGGATGAATCCTCATATCTGTAAACAGTGGACACAGAAACTCCGAGTTCTTTGGCAATTGATTCAGCGGATAATCCCCGCGCTTTACGAATCTGTTTAATTCGTTCTCCTAAATTCATGTTAAACTCCTTGTTTTTAATTATTTCATTATAACATTTTATTGCAGAAATGCAAGAAAAAAAGCAAAAATGCAAAATAATATTGAAATCATATTGCAAAAATGCTAAAATACAAAAAGAAATCGCGAAAATGCAAGAAAGGTTGTGAGATAATGATAGAATTAAATACGAATAAACAGGGAAAGGGACCGACTATCAAAGTTATAGGTGTTGGAGGCGGAGGAAATAATGCGATAAACCGTATTCTTGAGAATGGCAAACCACATGAGAATGTCCAATACGTTGCGGTAAATACAGATGAGCAGGTGCTGACCGACTCAAAAGCGCAGGAAATAGTGCAGATAGGAACCAAATTAACAGGTGGATATGGTGCCGGCGCCGATCCTGAGACAGGGGAAGCTGCGGCAAGAGAATCAGAAGATGAAATCACCGACACCGTAACCGGTTGCGATATGGTAATCCTGACTGCGGGAATGGGAGGAGGAACCGGAACAGGTGCGCTGCCTGTAATCGCGGAAATATGCCGGAATAAAGGCATTTTGACAGTGGCGGTTGTGACAATGCCATTTAGTTTTGAGGGAGAGTCCCATACCCTGGTAGCCGAAAATGGGATGGAGAGTCTTAAGAAAAATGTGGATACATTGCTTATAATCCCAAATGATAAGCTTCTGGACATAACCGATAAACCTTTTTATCTGGAAGATGCATTTCAGATGGCCGATCAGGTGCTTAGAGATACCATCAATGGAATAACAGGTATAATTTTTAATACCGGAATGATAAATCTGGATTTCAATGACATCAGGATCACGATGCTTAATAAAGGTATCGGACATCTGGGTATTGGGCGTGTAGAAGCAGGCGGCTCCGTTATAGATGCGGTTAATGCTGCCATAAAATCGCCACTTCTGGACGCAGATATTACAGGCGCTTCCAATATAATGATTAATTCATCTGGACGGATCAACCTGAATGAATTAAACGAAGCGGTTACATATATCAAGGAAATTGCCGGAGCGAATGTTAAGTTGATTTGGGGAACGGTAAAAGATTCTTCGGATGATGACAGCATAGTCGTAACTGTTATAGCGACCGGTATGCCGGGTAAAGATGCGCCTATGATTGATCATAAACTGAATCAGAAGCATACTAAGTCTGCAGATGGGTTTCAGATTGAGATTCCGCCATTTCTCAAAATTTATTAAATATAAGGAGAGCATGCAAATGAAACAGATGGAGAAATTTACATATAACGGACTGTTATTAATAACTAATAGTATTTTCCTGGCGATTATTTATTGGATATGCCACGGCCGTGTATATATATACAGCACCGGGAAAACAGGAGGGTACATCAGTGGAATGGCGCTGATCGCGTTTGAGGTCATGGTAATGATTACATTGTACATAATCCACGATTATCTGAGAATCGAGAGAACGGTTAAGAATCTGATAAAGCATTGTGGAATTTCAGCAAGCGCAATCGGATTTGTGTCGCTTATCGGAATGCCTTTTGGCAACAGAGCAATAACCATAATCAGAGCGGTAATGTTTGTAACAGCAGCTTTTATTGTATTTATTATTGCACGCCACCTTCATAAGCAAAAAAAAGAAGGACACATTATTCCTGCCAGAAAAGCTCTTTTAAAATATTACACTCTGGTAATGCCTGTGGTCGCAACGGTTGGCTTTATTTTTGCTGGAATCCAGATACATAACGTAGTCCGGGCGCAACGGGAATACGACCGGTATGTTCAGGCATCCGAAAATAAAAACTCAACAACTGACGGAGTATCTGATGCGGAAAACATTATAGAAATCGCTTCAAAACTGACGCCGGATACATATGCCGAACTAAGCACAAGCGAGAAACAGAGTACATATAAGCAGCTGGCTGACATCATTACCGGGATGTACGGCACAAAAGAAATCTATCAGGTTGTGTTCATCGAAATGGACGAAAAAATAGATGGCAGTTATTCGCATAACGAAAACATTATCAAATTATCAACCAGCATAGCAAACGACCAGACACAATGCATAATAACCTTGATGCATGAGCTGTATCACTCGATAGAGTGGTCCTACGCCGATCATTACAAAGACATAGAAGACAAACTTACGGACGACCAGCTTAAACTCTATATATTTACCAAAATCAGAACCTACAGAGATGAATTTGAAAATTATCCTAACATGGATGAACCGGGCGGGTACACTGAATACAGGAATCTCGAATGCGAGGAGGACGCAGATAAATTTGCACTGAAGTATGCAAATGCAGTGCTGCGCATGGTTGCAGCGATGGTGGAAAGAGATGGGGAATAACAGGAGTGTTATACCTTACTCACCAAATAGATTCATTATAGTCGGTAATGTTAGTAAGTTTATCATTATCAAATTCTAATTTGAGTAGTGTTTTGTAAGAAGTCTTAAAACTGCTGTCATAAATACAATTGCAGTCTGAAATATGGTCTTTTCCAATTAAAATGTACCCGGAGTAATGCAAAGACAAATTCAGATTGCAGTATTTATGATGCCCCATATAATTAGGCACATTTTCGTCGAACCAACCAATGCCAACTTTGTATACCCTGTTTAGGGTATACTCTTGCGGAGAAACATGGACTCCGTTAATGTCGGGATATCGCCCGGATTTATCGTTGATATACAAATCAGATAAAATCAGAAAATTTCTTTTTATTTCGTAACCACACCAATAGCCGGTCTGACATGCAGTGCATAACATCGTTGGATATAAACCATAGTTCTTTGGATTAAATTCAACAGTATCAGACATTGCAATGATGGTGTAGTCTTCATCATTAAATTTGCAACAATCTTGAATTTGAGCAGTCATATAATGTTACCTCCGAGATGAGCCTAGAAAGATTATAGCACATATATCGGAGGAAATATAGATAGGGGTATGTTGCTTAAGTGAAAAAGTACATGGAACTTTGGAAGTTGAAAAGATTTTGTACAGCTAGGGTAAAATTTTTGAGAAATACGGGAAAGACTTAACGAAGATGGCAGAGATGGTTTATGGAGATACCAAAGAGGTGACAAATTTAGGATGTTCCATGGAAATGACACGGTTGATCTTTTTGTCGGATTCACGATGTCTGGCGTATAAGCCGTAGTATCGGATCTGCTTAAAATGTTTCTCTGGGATATGTTGAATAAGTCGCTCTATGAATTCCATGACAGGAACACGTTCGACGATATATTTGTTATCCTCGTGACGATTGTAATGAAAGGTGACAAAGTCACCATCATAATCATCAATACGTGATGTAGCAATCACAGGCCGGCCGAGATAACGACCGATATATTTGGTTACGATTTTGGGATCGCAATGATTTGGCTTTGCATAAACGTAGAACCCCTCTTTATGTTCACGATAGCATTTGGCTTTGACCTTTTTAAAAGAAAAACCAAGTTTTGCTTCTAGGAGGTTTAAGAGGGCGGTACGAAAAGCATTGCGAAGAAATCTGTAGTCAAAGTGTGTTTTGCTACGCCATAGACCAGAGTTACCGATGCCGCCTTCAGAAATGAGACAATGGATATGAGGATTCCATTTAAGAACTCTGCCAAAGGTATGGAGAACGCAGATGAAGCCTGGGGTAAAAAGTTCTGTTTTATTATCTTTGTGGAATAAACGAAGAACAGCACTTTGAACAGCTTCAAAGAGACAGCTAAGAAGAGATCTGTCTTCAAGAAAGAAATGTCTGAGTTCAGCGTCAATGGTAAAAACACAGTGCCGGTGCCTAGTGTTGATGATCTTAAAGGACATAGAGGTAGTGCGATCAATAGAATACTTAGTACCACAAGTAGGACAAAAGCGACTATGACAACGGAAAGGAATAAATTTGAGATTGCCACAAGTCGTACAGCCATACATTGCACCACCGAAAGAAAGATCTCCGCAGTCAATCATCCGATTAACATTTTCAATGACAGACTGACGAGGTCGTAAAGTGTATATCATTTCTTCATAGTGATCACGGAATATATCCTGAAGTATGTTGCTCATAAGATTATTATGAAGAATTATGGGAAAAAACAACTCCCACCCCTCAAGATTGAGGGGCAGGGGAGTTGAAGTGTCAAAGACACTTTTTTACGTGATGGAAAAAGTAGTCAAAATAGGATTTTAGTCAGAGCAAATTAGTCAAACGGCAGGATTGGAAACGGAGGTGCCTTATTATGGCAGGAAGTAACAAAGAAAATGCGATGAAAGCAAAGAAATTCGTTCGATATGCAGATGGAACAAAGATGTATTGTATGGGTATTTCAAAATTCTCTCAGTTAGCAAAAGACGCAAAGGCTTGTTATAAGGTCGGACAATTAGTATTAGTAAATTTAGAAATCTTTGATGAATATCTGGAAACATTTCATATTGTAGAAGATGATTTCTATAGATAGGATGTGATAGCATAACAAATTATTTAGAATCTAGCAAAAGAGCAAATAAGATTGAAGATTCTTCACAGTTAAGACTAATGAGACCTGATGATGCAGCAATTTTGTTTGGAATACCATTTGATAAAATGATATTTTTTGCAGAAGCGGCAGGAGCAATATACCAGCTCCCTCGCATAATGCGAATTAAATGCACAGTTGGATCTTGAAAATGCAAAAGCACAGGACACAGATCTTGGTGGATTAGAAGAATCTGAGGACAACGAGACTCATGCAGAGATGGTGGCTGAAAAGGGCGATCATTATGTGGCAGAACAGGAAGCAAAATATCCGGTGCATAGCAGCGGATATCATAGATAAAATAACAGTTCGATAAGAACTGATCAGATAGATGAAGGGATGTCAGTCGTTCTGATATCCCTTTTAAGAAAGGAACAGATTATGAAGGCATGCATTGATGGCGTGATGCGTACAGATCATATAATGGTTACAGTAAACAATGGAAAATTTGTTAGTATCATGTTTGAAAAACATTAGATAAAGCAGAATAGATTGAGAACAGATGAACAACATTCGATCATACGGTTGTTGTTTGTTATCCCCCGCCCCCGTAAATTATTTTATGTCCGGGCGGGGATTTTTTTGAGAAAAAATACAGTTGACAGTCACGGTTAGTTTGGACTAACATAATCGAGAATTAGCTAAAAGTAATGAGTTGACAAATTGTATCGTCCGTCGGACAATCAGTATATGAGGAGCGACATTCGGAAGGAGACATATCAATGACAGTTCAGGAATGTTATGAGCAGGCAGGACTCGATTATAATGACGTTAAGGACAGAATTGGAAATGAAGCCATAATTAAGAAATTTGCAATTAAATTTCTCAGTGACAGAAGTTTTAAGGATTTGGAAGACGGGATAGATGAAGGCGACGGGGAGAAGGCATTCCGCGCAGCACATAATATGAAGGGTATATGCCTCAATCTCGGCTTTACACCGCTATATGAGGCTGCATGTGAGATAACAGAGAAGTTAAGAGGGAGAGAAACAGAAGGAAGCGCACAACTGTTTGAAAAAGTACGGGCAGAATACATAAAGCTGACGGACTGTATCAATAAACTTGCAGCGGAGGATTGACAATTGGGAAAAGATATAGAGATGTCACATTTTGGCATTGACCAGCAGCAGGAGATTAAAGAGGGACTTCAGGCGGGACTGGATGTATCCGTATATGCTAAACCTGAATTTTATGCCATACAGATGCGCCAGATAAGACTCGGACTTATGGCAGGATTGCCGGTCGGGATTTATGCGTCCGACAAATACGACTGGTTTCAGATGGAGGAAATCAGACTGGGGCTTGAACATAAAATAGACATTGATAAATATGCAGACCCGTCAGTACCGTTTGATACCATGCGCCAGATAAGGGAAGGTCTTGAGCATGGAATAGATTTGTCCGCCGCAGGGAATCTTCCAGCAGGCAAATTAAGGGAATTTAGGATGGCAGCCTGTGAGGGCATAAATATCGGAAAATATATCAAAGCAGGTTATGATGAAGAACAGCTTAAACAGATAAGAACAGCACTTGAGGAAGCTCTTGATATAGACCCATACATAAATCCTGCGCAGCGCGGGGCGTCCATAAGGGAAATCGCGCTGGGAATCGGCAAGAATCTGGATGTGAAGACATATGCCGACGAACAGATGAACTGGCAGCAGATGAGGGAACTGAGGAAGGGACTTGAACATAGAATTGATATATCGGTATACAATAACTGGATGTATTCATGGCAGCAGATGCGTGAGATAAGGCTCGGACTTGAAGAACATCTGCCGGTTGAAGAATACAAGAGTTTAATGTACACGGCAAAGGAAATGAATAAGCACCGGCTGAAACTCATGCAGGAAGCCAATAAAGCCAATGATAAGAACGAAGAAACGGGAAAACAGTATGATGATTTTACGCTTCTGATGGACGGAAAGCAGATGGAAGCATTTATCCAGGTATCCGCTGCAGGTATGAAGATACCGAAGAAAGAGATAATGTCGGCACTTGAAGACTGCGGTATAACATATGGAATAGATGAAGCTGCTATTGATGATATAGCCGGTAACGGAGCGCAGGACACTATGATAACCATAGCGAGAGGCAGACAGCAGGGAGCCGGTAAAGACGGATGGTATGAATTTCTTTTTGACAGTGAAGCCGGGAAACATCCAAAGCTTAATGAAGACGGTTCTGTGAATTATAAGAATATGAAGTGGTTCGAGATAGTCAGAAAGGGTCAGAAAATAGCAATATATCATAAGGCAGAACCGGGTATGCCTGGCTGCCGTGTGACAGGAGAGAAGTATGACGGCAGGGCGGGAAAGGAAATACCGCCGGTCAAGGGACATGGATTTTCCATAGCACCTGACGGAGTGACATATGTAGCAGATATTGATGGCAGAGTTGTGTATAAGGATGGGATGCTTGAAGTCACAAGCGTGCTTGTACTGGAGGAAGATACAAGTACTGCCGGAAATATTAATTTTAACGGCTCGGTATATATACGAAACAGCATCGGCGAAGGCACTGTTGTGAAAGCAGCAGGTGACATAATTGCTGACGGATTCATAGAGTCCGCACAGCTTGAGGCGGGCGGCGATATAATCCTGAAGGAAGGTACCAATGCGGGAGGCCGCGGGCTTTTAAAGGCAGGCGGTAATGTGATGGGCAAATTTTTCGAGAATGCAACGATTGAGGCCGCCGGAAGCGTAAAAGCCAATTACTGCCTTAACAGCAATATTGTTGCGGGCAGGAATATCATCATATCGGGAAGATACGGTATGATAACCGGTGGAAATGCATATGCTGGCAGGAAAATAGAATCATATAATATAGGCGATGCGGATGGTACGGCTACCTTATTAAGTATAGGCAAACCGAATAATTTTGCCACGAGATTGAAAAATGTCGAAGACCGGATGAAAGCAGTGGACCGGGAACTTCACATGCTTAATAACATATATGATGAATTTGTGGAGAAGATGAAGCCGGAAGAAAGAAATGTCAATCCGGTGTATCTTAAGGTTGAAGACGCCATATATACCAAGAATAAGGAAATGTCTGAACTTAAGAAGGTCAGGGAACAGATAATCAATACAGAAGAATTGTATGGGCATGGGAAAGTAGTCGTAAACGGAACCATATACAGTGGAACCAGCGTTTACATAAAAGGAGTCAGATGGGATGCCGGTACGGCTCGTAACATTAACATAAGAAAAAACGGAGACAGTATATCCGTGTATAGAAATTGAGGTTGAAATCCATGAATAAAATATTGATTGTAGATGATTCAGAAATAAACAGGGAACTTTTAAGCGACATACTAAGCGATGAATATGAAGTGCTTGAGGCAGAGAACGGACTTAGCGCCACAGACCTGATCAACCGCGAGAAAGACGAAATTTCAGCCATTCTTCTTGATCTGGTTATGCCTGTCATGGACGGATTCCGTTTCCTGGAGTGGATGAACAAGGAGAATCTTATATCCACGATTCCCGTGCTTGTAATAAGCGGTGAGGATACAGTCCAGAATGAAAAAGCATGTTTTGATGCCGGGGTATCCGATTTCATTGCCAGACCGTTCAATTCAATTCTTGTAAAGAAAAGAGTACAGAATGTGGTCAGTCATTTTGCATATAAGAACAGACTTGAAGATAAGGTAGCCGAGCAGACAGAGGTTCTGAATAAAGCATACAGGACACTCAAATATCAGGCGCAGAAACTTGAAAAACGTAACGAAGATATTATAGATATGCTCGGTACGATTGTTGAATACAGAAGCCTCGAAAGCGGGGAACATATCCAGCGTGTTAAGAATTACACAAGAATACTTGCTGAAAAATATGCCGAATTATATCCGGAATGCGGTCTGGACCGGAAGCATATCGATATGATAGTATCCGCCAGCTCTTTGCATGACCTCGGCAAGATATCAATTCCTGACAGTATTCTTATGAAACCGGGAAGACTTACCAAGGATGAGTTTGAATATATGAAATCACACACAATAAGGGGATGTGAGATTCTTGACAGCATGAAAATAGAATGGGAGCCTGAATCCAGACAGATAAGCTATGATATCATACGCCATCATCATGAGAAATATGACGGATGTGGATATCCGGATGGACTTAAAGGAGATGAGATACCGTTGCCTGCCCAGTTAGTATCGGTGGCTGACGTATATGATGCGCTTGTTAACGAGAGATGTTATAAAGACGCATATTCTACTGACGAGGCATTCCGAATGATCGTTAATGGAGAATGTGGAGTTTTTTCTCCCAGACTAATGGAAGTATTCAGAAATGTAAGAGACCGGTTTGAGAAATTGGTCAAGTCACCGGTATAAGTATGTACGATAAAAGGATGGTTAAATGTCAAGTAATATAGAAAATATAGCAGAACAGGTTGGACAGCTGAATAAAGCACTGGAAAATCAATATGATATATTAAAAGCATTGTGTGCGGATTATATATCTATATATAAGATTGATTTTAATACAGGTAAGTATGAAATATATCAGACCGGAAACCTGCATAACAAGGAAATCGCCGAAAAGACAAGAAGTCTTAATGATTATAAAGAACTTGTGCGTTGGTACGCTTCAGAATACGTGATTCAGGAGGATATGGATTATTTCTGTAATGCTACATCTGAGGAAACCATTATGAAGCATCTTCTGGAGAAAAAAGATTATGTTATAAGATATCGTGCAAAAGGCCTGAAACAGGATTTTTGCTATTTTGATATCCAATATGCGGATGTAAGCCATAATCCTGGCGAGAAGAATGTTATAATGGCAATCCGTAACGTGGATGCAGTCGTGCGCACAGAAGAAGAAATGCGGCGGAATACGGCGAGTGCCCACGAGGAGACTCTTAAAGGGTCGGGCATAGGGATGTGGATGATCGTAATTGAGGAGGGTGTCAAGCCCAAAATGTATACCGATTCAATGATGCGCGAACTGCTTGGAGTTGATGACGAAATATTACCGGAAGACTGTTATGCATGGTGGTATGACCATGTTGATAAGAATTTTGTGTCACAGATTGATTCAAACATGGAAGAGATTCTTGCGAAAGGCAGAAGCGAAGTCAGCTATCCTTATAATCATCCGGATAAGGGAACTATGTATATCAGATGTGGCGGATGCAAGTCATATGACAGTGTACATAACAGAATACGCATCAAGGGATATCATCAGGATGTAACCGAGATTATGACGATTAAGCAGAAACAGGATAAAGAACTTATGGATGCCCTTGTTGTGGCCAAAAGGGCGGACAGATCAAAAAGCGAATTTATATCACATATGTCACATGATATCAGAACACCGATCAACGGAATTATCGGTATGGTTGATATCGCATCTAAGAATCCCGAAGATGCAGAACTCCAGAAAAGAATGTGCAGCAATGTGCGGGAATCGGCGGAGCGCCTTCTTAATTTCATGAATGATGTTATCGAATACAGCGAAATGGAAGGCAGTAGGATGAAGCTTACGCATGAACCGGTTAATATCGCGAATATCATCGGAAACATACTTGAATTGACGGACAAACAGATTAATGACAGGAACATTCAGGTTGTTACCGATTACGGAAACGATACATATAAGCTTGCGGGAAGTCTGAAACATATAAGACAGGTATTGTATAATATTATCGAAAATGCTATCAAATATAATAAACAGAACGGAAGTATATCGATTTCTGTGCATATTGAGAAGACAGATGAAGAAAAGGCAGAGTGTTTCGTAACTGTTGCCGATACGGGCATAGGAATGAGCCGGGAATATGTAGAACATATTTTTGAACCTTTTACCCAGGGCTACGAAGATGCACGCACCAGTTATAAGGGAACGGGTCTTGGTATGGCCATATGCAAACGTATTATGGACTATATGCAGGGCACAATAGAAGTTAAGACCAATCCGGGCGAAGGCAGTGAATTTACGGTTAAATTTCCGTTGGATATATATGAGGAAGATACCGTAGCTGATGAGAATGCAGAAAACGATAATTTTGCAGGATATAAGATCCTCATTGTGGATGATAATAATATGAATCGTGAGATAACACAGTTTATGGTTGAGGAACTTGGTGCCAAAGCGGTAACCACATGTGACGGAAAGGAAGCGCTTGATACATTCCGAAAGTCAGAAAGAGGTGATTTTGACTGCATAATTATGGACCTCATGATGCCAGTGATGGACGGTTTTGAGGCATCGGAACGTATCCGTAATCTGGACAGGGAAGATGCGCGCACGATACCGATTATTCCACTCTCTGCAAGCTCTTCAGAAGAGGATATGGAGAAGGCGGTTGAATCCGGAATGAATGGTTATCTCGTAAAGCCTGTAAGCATAGATTTGCTGAAACATACTTTACAAAATATGATATAAGTGCTAGTATATCAGCAGTTAAATATCAGCACTGGTAACAGGAACGTATGTTTTCGTAACGTGAAGAAGTGGCAGCGGAGATGTAGGTTCCTTTTGTGTAATAGCTGATATGGGAAAGGAAAGAGATACAATGAATGGCTTGGTTATTATTCTGATCGGTATAGTGGTTCTTGCAGCCGCATATATTTTCTACGGAAGATGGCTTGCGCGCAAATGGGGTATAGATCCTAAGGCAAAGACACCGGCTTATACCAAGGAGGACGGAGTGGATTATGTCCCGTCATCCAAATTTACTGTTTTTTCGCACCAGTTCTCGTCAATAGCGGGAGCAGGACCTGTTACGGGACCGATACTCGCGAGCGTGTTTGGCTGGGTTCCGGTTCTTCTCTGGCTGTTAGTCGGAGGTATTTTCTTCGGAGCGGTACAGGATTTCGGTTCGCTCTATGCTTCCGTCAAGAACGAAGGCAAATCAATAGGAATGATTGTTGAGAAATACATAGGCAAGATAGGCCGGAAACTTTTTATGATTTTCTGCTGGCTGTTCACACTTCTTGTTATAGCGGCATTTACCGATATGGTTGCCGGAACTTTTAATGCAAAAGGCCTCGGCGACGGCGTTGCCGACGAACAGTTATTTGCCAATGCATCAGCGGGCTCAATATCAATGATGTTTATCGGAGTTGCGATTATCCTCGGTGTTATAATTAAATTTACCGGAGACAAGTTAAAAGAATGGATGAAAGCGATAATTGCAGTCGCACTTCTTATAGGTATGTTTGCGCTTGGCATGAATCTGCCGATATATGCGACAAAACAGACATGGGTATTTATCGTAATGGCATATCTTTTCTTTGCATCAATATTGCCTATGTGGCTGATGATGCAGCCAAGGGATTATCTGACTACTTTCATGCTGCTCGGCATGATAGGCGGCGCGGTAATCGGTGTGTTAGTGGCCCATCCGTCAATGAATCTTAATGCGTTTAACGGTTTTAAGGTTAATGATTCATATCTGTTCCCGACACTGTTTGTAACCATAGCGTGTGGTGCCGTTTCGGGCTTCCACAGCCTTGTGTCATCAGGAACATCTTCAAAGACCGTAAGCAACGAGAAGGATATGCCGTTTATCGGCTTCGGTGCGATGCTTTTTGAGTCATTGCTCGGTATCGTGGCACTTGTTGTTGTAGGTTCGGTTGCCGTAAACGGCACGAAGCCTGACGGAACACCTTTTGCGATTTTCTCATCGGGTGTTGCCGGATTCCTTGAGAAGCTCGGTGTAAGCAATACTATCGCCACTGTATTCATGACGATGTGTGTATCGGCACTTGCCCTTACATCACTTGATTCCGTGGCGCGAATCGGAAGAATGTCATTTCAGGAGATTTTTGCCGGAGATTCAAAGAATCCTCTGGTCAAAGTCCTTACGAATAAATATTTTGCAACAGTGATTACTCTCGGAATAGGTTATCTGCTTGCAATGGGCGGATACAGCAAGGTCTGGCCGTTATTCGGTTCGGCTAACCAGCTCCTCGCGGCGCTTGTACTTATAACGCTTTCCGTATTCCTTAAGACGACCGGCAGAACAGGATGGACACTTTATGTTCCGATGTTTGCGATGCTCGCCGTAACATTTACGGCACTTGTCCAGAAAACAATCGCACTCGTTCGGGCAATTGTAGCGCACAGCGCGACATTCCTTTCGGAAGGTCTCCAGCTGATTATCGCGGCTCTGCTTATGGTACTCGGAATATGCGTGGCAGTCGGATGCCTTAGAAAACTGTTTACCGCTAAGAAGCAGGAAGCATAAATTTATATCTGCGATTTATATGGCACAGTCAGTGAATGATAAATTCATTGACTGTGCTTTTTTTATGTTGACAAACAGAATTATATATTAACGAGTCGGCACCACAGCATTCGGACAGAAAACCGCTTAGTGAAACGGTGGCTGAATTGTAGATTGAGTTTTGATCCTTTTGTGGTATAATAGCTAATTGAAGTCAGAACGGAGATTAGTTTTATGTCAGTAAAGAAACATCAGGGAATTTTATTTATCATACTGGCGGGATTCTTTTTCGCCTTAATGTCGTTTTTCGTAAGGCTTGCCGGCGACCTGCCGACAATGCAGAAAGCTTTTTTCAGAAATGCGGTGGCAGCGGTTATATCAGTGGTCATGCTTCTTAGAAGCGAAGAGAAGCTCAGGATTCATAAGCAGAGTATTCCGGGACTTTTCTTAAGAAGCTTCTTTGGAACCGTCGGACTCATATGTAATTTCTATGCGGTCGACAGGCTCAACATAGCGGATGCCAATATACTTAACAAGCTGTCACCTTTCTTTGCAATTATAATGTCTTATTTTATACTCAAAGAAAAAGCAAACATAATCGAGTGGATATGCGTTGCGGCGGCATTTGCCGGAGCGGTTTTTGTTGTTAAGCCGTCCATGAATATGCAGTTTGTATATGCCCTCATCGGGGTATGCGGCGGATTCGGCGCGGGTGTTGCGTATACTTTTGTCAGAAAATTAGGCCAGAGCGGTGAGAGAGGCCCGGTTATAGTCATGTTTTTCTCGGTATTTTCATGTATTGTGACATTGCCTTTTATGATAATAGAGTATGAGCCGATGAGTGCCATACAGCTCATATTCCTGCTGCTTGCAGGGGCATCGGCAGCCGGCGGACAGCTTTCAATTACCAAGGCATATACCAAAGCACCGGCGAAGGAGATTTCTGTATTCGACTATACGCAGGTTATTTTTGCGGCATTGTTGGGATTCATATTCTTAGGTCAGATGCCTGACATATTCAGTGTAATAGGTTATATCATAATAATAGGAAGTGCCATATTCAAGTGGTGGTATATTAAAGAAAAAGACAAAAAGGAGGCAGCCTCATGAATAACAAATCCGTAAAGGGGAGCATGATAAGCGGTAATCCCGCCAAAGAACTGATAATTTTTGCCATTCCGATGATTCTCGGCAATCTGTTCCAGCAGTTTTATAATATTGCCGACTCGGTGATTGTAGGTAAATTCTTAGGCCCGGATGCGCTCGCGGCCGTAGGTGCTTCCAACTCAATCACCACTCTTTTTGTAATGGTTGCGATAGGAACCGGTATAGGATGCTCGGTTATCATATCGCAGTTGTTCGGCGCCGGCCGTATGAAAGATGTCAAGAGTTCTATTTCCACGGCACTCATTGCCATATTCGCGTTCAGTCTTATACTGAGCACGATAGGATTCATGCTTTCCGGCAATATTCTTAAGTGGATGCACACACCGTCGGATGTATACGAAGAAGCAGATAAATATCTTAAAATATATTTTCTTGGTTTCGCTTTCCTTTTCATGTACAACGCATTCAACGCGGTGTTCAATGCGCTCGGTGATTCGGCGAAACCGCTTGTGTTCCTTATTTTCTCTTCGGTGCTTAACATCGGGCTTGATATTCTGTTCGTGTGGAAATTCGAATGGGGCGTAGCCGGTGCGGCATGGGCGACGCTTATAGCGCAGGCTGTTTCGGCAATAATATCATTTATTGTATTGATACATAAGATTCGCGGAATGCAATGTGAACGTTATGACAGATTCAGTCCGGGACTTTTGAAGAAAATGGTAAGCATGGCGATTCCTACGGTCATACAGCAGTCCATCGTATCAATCGGCCTTCTGCTCATACAGTCGGTTGTCAACCGTTTTGGTTCGGATTTCTTAGCCGGATATACGGCGGCAATAAAAATCGATAATCTTGTAATCGTGCCGATGGTAAATGTCGGTAATGCGGTGTCCACATTCACCGCCCAGAATATCGGAGCGGGTCAGTTCGACCGTGTTAAGAAGGGATACAGGACCGGACTTATAATGGCGGCAGTAATCGGTGTCGCACTCGGAATATGGCTGCATTTCGGCTCCGAGAGCGTTATAGGACTTTTTATGGATGCGGATGACGGAGCTGCTGCGATTCATGTCGGAAAAGAATATCTGTCCATTATCTCGTTACAGTATTTTATGATGGGAATGATGAATGTCACGGCGGCAATCTTAAGGGGTGCCGGGGACAAAAAATGGTTTCTTGCGCAAAGTCTTATCAATCTTGTTTTCAGGGTTGCACTTGTATACATTCTGGCGGATATCACGAAGGGCTACGTCATCATGTGGGCCAGCGGAGTTGGCTGGACGATAGGATTTATGATATCTTATTTTCGTTACCGTCAGGGCGGATGGCGCCGATGCATATAATGCCGGTAATGTCAGCAAGTACCCAGCCAATCGGAATCGACATCCAGATGCCTGTCTCGCCTATAAAATATGCCAAAACATAGGCGAGAAGGACGCGCATGCCGAGCGATATGACTGTGAGTACGACTGACATGCCGGCTTTTTTGATAGCCCTGAAATATCCGTACAACAGGAAAAGCCAGCCGATACCTATATAGAAGGCTCCTTCTATTCTCAGATACCTTACGCCGGATGCGATTACGTCAATCTCATCCGCTTTCACAAATATTCCCATAAGCTGTCTTGCAAAAATAAATACAACCGCGGAAATAACGATACAGAATACCATCGAAAGGCCGAAGGCTTCTTTGGTTCCGCGTCTGATCCTTTCATGCTGTCCGGCGCCGTAATTCTGTGCTACAAAAGTCGAAAATGCATTGCCGAAATCCTGTACCGGCAGGTACGCAAACGTGTCAATCTTGACTGCGGCGGCAAAAGCTGCCATCGTTATCGGCCCGAAGCTGTTTACAAGTCCCTGCACCATTAGTATGCCGAAATTCATGACCGACTGCTGGACGCAGGTGAGCGATGACATTTTCGTTATTTCTTTGAGAATTCCCGGATTATAATGTCTGTCATCCCGTCCCGGAAGGAACTCCCTGCATTTTATAATAGTGTATAATAATATACCAACAGCCGATATGTACTGTGCAATTACCGTTGCGGCCGCAGCGCCTCCGACACCCATCCTGAATACGACGATAAAAAGCAAATCAAGTCCGATATTGACCACTGACGATATTCCGAGGAATACAAGAGGTGCCACCGAATTGCCGAGTGCGCGTAACATACATGAGCAGTAGTTGTATAAGGATGTGGCGATAAGTCCCGCAAAAATTATTTCAAGATATATTTTCATATCCGGCCTTACCTTGTCCGGAACACGCATAAATGTGAGTATCGGGTCTAAAAATACAAATACCAGAATGTTGACCAACAGTGTCACAGCCATGATTAGCACGAGCGAGTGAAGTATGGCAAGGCGGAGCCGGTCTTTTCTATTCTGGCCGTAATATATGGAAAAAAGTGCGCCGGAGCCCATCGAAAGACCCAGAAAAACCGATGTCAGAAATGTCATGAGAGTGTATGCCGAGCCGACCGCTGCGAGTGCGTTGCGCCCGATTACCCGTCCGACGATGAGCGTGTCGGCGATATTGTAGAATTGTTGTAAAAGGTTGCCGCCAATCATTGGCAGGGCAAACAGAATAAGTGTTGATGATATTTTCCCTTTGGTTAAGTCACGATACATATAGGAAAACCTTCTTGTAAATAAATGTCTGTTAAAAAGTATTATAGATAGCGGAATGTTTTTAGTCAAGTCGGATGACGGCGGGAAATTGTTACGAAAATGTTAAGTTTTCAGCCAGTTGTTGACGCGGGAGGTGCGGTATGATTTAATATAATCAGATATACAAGGAGGGACTTATGAGAAAATTTAACGTATTGGCTGTTTTTCTGCTGATAACATTGCTGGCAACGGGCTGCGTTGCCTCCTCGCAGAGCACGGAGAGCAACCCAAAGTCACTGGGCGACTTGTACAATGCGGGGCTAGAGTATGCAGCGGAGGACGGACAGAAAATCGAATGGAATGAGCTGCCTGATGAGGTGCTTGAAAGATGGAGCGGCGGATGCGCCGAAATAGCAGAGCTTCTTGCGAGGGGTGATTATGGCGAAGCGGTGTACAAGCATTATATGGACACATTCGGTAACACGCAGTCCGGTGTAACGGTGGGATATACGGATGAAGTTTCGGACGCTGCGGAACGTATGTTAAGAAGAATGGACTTTGATGAGATGCTTCTCTCACAGGATGCAGCATATGACGGATTATCGGACAGTGAGAGAAGGGCGATTCTGGACACGATAGTATATAAGTCGGTCAAGAGAAAAAATGAGAAGTGGGGAACGTATTATCTGAGCCAGTTCTATAACGGTATTGCCTGCCACGGCACACAAAGTAAATGGTATGAACTGCTTAAAAACTCAGAATACACGGGAGAGGCGAAGGAAATTGCCGATAATGTCATTCAAAGGTGTGAACAGTTTGAGACATTTATGAGCATGAAATATGATGTATCTGATGATACTGTTACATTGTACAGGAATGCGCAGTTTAAATATATGGTGTCGCCGTACACCATTATGCTGTATGATACCGGCGATGCGATGCTTGATACGATTACACAGACAATTCCCGAAGCAAAGGAGCTGTCGGAAACGGCTGATTACCCGCTGGTATTGTACGAACATTATATGCATACCGATGTTCCGCTTAAAGATGATGGATATTATGCATCCAAGGCGATGGAGTTTGACGAGGTTATGCTTGCCACAGATGCAGTCTGCGTGGCATTGAGCGATGAGGAGAAGGATGCTTTGATACAGAAAATGAATGATAATGCAATCTTAAGAAATGACGGAGAACATTATCCGTGCAAGAATGGATTTTTGGAATATATTGAGTGGGCGGGAGCAAAAAGTAGCTGGAATAAATATATGAAAAAATGACAACAAATATTCCAATATATTTATTGACTTTTTCTGCCGGCTTGCGTATACTGTAGGTAGAATAAAGCGTAGGAGGTGTGTGACATGGCAATTGCAGCAGATTTGTTACAAAGTCTTGTACCTATTTCACAATTTAATAAAGGGCAGGCAGCTAAGATATTTGACAGACTTCAGTCGGAAAAAGAATTGATTGTATTAAAGAATAATCAACCGTCTGCAGTGATTTTGTCACCTGAGGAGTATACAAGATTAACGGAAATAGAGGAGGATTACTATCTTTTACTGGAAGCAAGTAAACGGATTGAAGAGAATGGGATAACCAAAACGGTTTCATTTGATTATCTTATAAAAGATCTGGGAATCAGGAAAGATGAACTTTCGGATGCGGAGGATGTAGATATCGAATGATATGGAATATTGAGTTTCTGGAAGAAGCAGTTAAGGACATAAAGAAACTTGACCGTGCTGTGCAGGTACAGGTATTAAAAGGAATCCAGAAAGTAAGCAGGAATCCGTTGCCGGCCGAAGAGGGAGGTTATGGCAAACCATTAGGAAATAAAAGAGGCGTGCATCTTACAAACCTTATGAAAATTAAATTCCGGGAATTGGGGATAAGAGTGGTTTATAAGGTAGAGAGGGTTGATGAAATAATGAAGATCATTGTCATTTCAGCAAGAACGGATGAACAGGTATATAAGGAGGCTGCCAAGAGAAGGGGAAAACATGATTTATAAGAATCTCTTATAACATCGGCCGCACAAAATCATTGACATTTGTGCGGCTGATGTTATAATTAAGGACGCATTATTGATGCCGACAGTTCGATTGTACCATCCTGTCGTTAAGTAAAACCAGGACTATTTTTTAACATAATTCTAACCAGATCCCCGGAAGAATTGAATATGTTGAATGATAGCTTTGTGTTTTGCAAAGCTTTTTTTATTTTCAAGGAGGAATTTATGGACAACAAAAATGTTACAAAAACTTTTATGTGCATAGGTATCATCTATGTTACATGCCTTCTGCTTTCCAATCTGGTAGCAGGTAAGATGTGGGCAGTGTCATCGAATATTACACTTCCGGCCGCAGTGGTATTATTCCCTGTGACATATATTTTCGGGGATATTTTTACAGAAGTTTACGGATTCAGACGCGCCAGAATAATTATCTGGCTGGGATTCGGATGCAGCTTCTTCGCGGTAGCGGTATACATGCTGACAATAGCACTTCCGCATCCGGAATACTGGCAGAACCAGGAGGCGTTTGCAACAGTGCTTGGTACGACACCGAGAGTAGCGCTTGCTTCTTTTGCGGGATATCTGTTCGGAGAATTTTCCAATTCAATGATCCTCTCCAAACTTAAGGTCAGAACGGGCGGCCGGAAATTGTGGGTGCGCACGATCCTCTCGACACTTGTGGGAGAAGGTTTTGATTCGGTGATTTTTGTCACGATATCATTTCTCGGAACCATGGATACCAAAGTTGTATTGCAGATGATACTTTTCCAGTATCTTTTTAAGGTATGTTATGAGATAATCTGCACGCCACTCACATATGCCATCGTGCGTTTCTTAAAGCGCAAAGAGGGCATAGATACATATGACTATGATGTCAGATACAATGTTATTAAAGGATGATATTTATGAGAGAAAAAGAAAATTTGACCAAGCTCGGAAGTCAGGGAACGGAGTACAAGACGGAGTATGACCGCGAGCTGCTTGAAACATTCGGAAACAAACATCCGGACAATGATTATTTTGTCAAATTCAACTGTCCGGAATTTACAAGCCTCTGTCCGATAACGGGACAGCCGGATTTTGCCACGATAACAATCTCGTATGTGCCTGACGAAAGGCTTGTGGAAAGCAAATCACTGAAATTATATCTTTTTTCCTTCAGAAACCACGGGGATTTTCATGAAGATGTAGTCAATGTGATAATGAAGGATTTAATTTACAAGATGGATCCGAAGTATATAGAAGTACACGGAAAATTCCTGCCGCGCGGTGGGATATCCATCGACCCGTACTGCAACTACGGCAAGGCCGGAACCAGGTGGGAGAAGGTAGCATGGGAGAGGCTTTCCATGCATGATCTGAACCCGGAAAAGGTTGACAACAGATAAAAATTCATTAATTCACACTTTTTTGCATTTTTTGGGGCATTTGGTGTCAATTTGGCATACTTTGAGTTATAAAATATTGAACTTAATGTATCACTTAATATATACAATTTCATATATTACCACATTTAGGTATCTCATATAGCAAGTAATTGACACCAAATTGCTGATTTCGACCAAAAAAGTGAGAAAATATCGTATTATATACTGAAATATTGCACTTCCGGTGTCGCATAACGCCACGCTGTCAGGTGCGCCTTCACGTTCAGAAAGAGTTGCATCATAAATCTTCCGGATAGTTTTTTTGTAATCAATATGGTAATATATTGGATATAATCTATCCGGGAGGCGGACTATGGCAAAAGGAGCAAATCAGAAGTTAAAGCTTCTGTATCTTATCAGAATTTTTCAGGAGAAAACAGATGACGATCACGGAATCACGATGCAGGAGATAATAAACTCACTTGCTGCATACGGTGTCACGGCCGAGCGCAAGAGCCTGTATGACGATTTCGAGACACTCGGGGTATATGGAATAGATATAAACAAAACACAGCACGACCGTAATGTGTATTATTCCATTGGAAGCCGCGAGTTTGAGGTGCCGGAGCTTAAACTTCTTGTTGACGCTGTCCAGTCTTCCAAATTCATAACGCAGAAGAAGTCGGAGGAACTTATCGGTAAACTGGAGAAACTCACAAGCATGTATGAGGCGGTCAAGCTCCGCAGACAGGTATATGTTCACGGCCGCATTAAAACCATGAACGAGAGCATTTATTATGCGGTTGACGCAATCCATGAGGCGATTGCCGGCAATAATCAGGTCAGATTCCAATATTTTCAATGGAATGTTAAAAAAGAGCAGGAACTAAAGCACAACGGGGCATATTACAAGGTATCTCCGTGGGGGCTTTCATGGGATGATGAAAACTATTATCTCATAGGATATGACTCCGCAGCCGGTAGAATCAAACACTTCCGTGTCGACAAAATCCGTAACATAAGCAAAATAGATGAGCGCAGGGAAGGAAAAGAACAATATAACGGAATTGATATGGCGGAATATGCGAGAAAGCATTTTGCCATGTTTGACGGAGAAGAAGAAATTGTGCAGATAGAGTGCATCAATCCGCTTGCGGGCGTTATGATTGACCGTTTCGGCAAAGATGTACATATGAGAGCTTCGGATGGTGAACATTTTATCGTCAGTGTCAGTGTGGCTGTGAGCGACCAGTTCCTGGGCTGGGTCATAGGGCTTGGAAATGGTGCAAAGATTATCGGCCCTGAGAGTGTTACTAAGCGTATGCGGGATATCGGCAACAGAATACGGGAGGCATATTGATGGACAGATACAAAGTCATAAAAATAGATGAGCCGGACTATGGATGTGAAGGACTGCCGGAAGGTGCTGTCCGCAAGGACATGGTAACGCTTTTTTCTACTGATACCGGGGAGCAAATCATGTGGGTGCCTGACGATTATCTGTACGATAATGACATCAATGAAGGCGATACGGTATGCATTGAAGGCAGGCATATTGTCAAAGAGGTATAATGATGGGTAAGATTGTATCTTTTGTAAAGAAGGAATCCGTTCTGTGTATTTCAATACTTGCAGCCGTGATTTCGATGTTTATAGTCAGACCGGACAGCGGGTATGCGGGTTATATTGATTTCAGAACCCTGGCAATCCTATTCTGCCTTATGGCTGTTGTGTCCGGATTCCGCTCAATGGGAATATTTGACCGGGTAGCACGGACACTCCTGTCAAAAGTCCATGGTATCGGAGGAATAGCAGCCGTTCTGGTCGGAATATGTTTCATCAGCTCGATGTTCATAACCAATGATGTGGCATTGATAACATTCGTGCCTTTTACACTGATAATCGCAGATAGTATGAAAGACCGCATAAAAGAGTCCGTAACACCGACAATAGTGGTGATGCAGACAATTGCGGCGAATCTCGGAAGTATGTTAACTCCGATAGGCAATCCCCAGAATCTTTACCTCTCCGGTATATCCGGAATGGGTACATGGGATATCGTTAAATTAATGTTTCCCTATTCCGCTGCAGCATTTATAATGCTTGCGATATGGATTGCAATAATTGCATTCCGCAATCGCCGTTATAAAGCATCATCCGATGCAATGCCGGGAGACAGACCACCTGTAAAACTGCGGGCAGTCATTATGTATGCCGCTCTTTTTATCGTAAGTCTTCTTGCAGTCATGCGTGTGATTCATTATGCTCTGCCGTTTGCGCTTGTTGTCATCTGCATGGCAATATTTGACAGGAAAAATTTCACCGGAATAGATTATTCACTCCTCGGAACTTTCGCGGCACTTTTTATATTTATCGGCAATATCGGACGCATCGGTGCTTTCAATGAATGGATGCAGAATATCGTGACCGGCCGTGAAATAATGGTATCCGCAGCAGCAAGCCAGATTATGAGCAATGTTCCGGCGGCAATTCTCCTGTCCGGATTTACGGACAATATACAGGGATTGATAGTGGGAACCAACATCGGAGGACTCGGCACACTGATTGCTTCCATGGCAAGCCTCATAAGTTTCAGATATGTGGCGGGAACCGGCAGAAGCTGTGGAAAATATCTCGCAATCTTCACAATATCGAATCTGGTATTTCTCGCGGTAATGATAGGGATTTCTGCAATATAGCGCGCGGGAAAATCCGGCCCCATATTGAAAAATCTTCCCGCCTGTTGTAAAATAGGTATCTGATGACCTGGGAGCAGAAAGGAATAGTATGGCTGGTAATGATAAGAAGACCGGTTCAAATCCGGTGGATATGATTGTATATGGCATGATGATTGCTGCGGTAGTGTATGTGATCGTACAATGCATACTTGGCAATAATGACGCACTGCATTTTAAGATAGTACTCGGAATATGGATAGTGGCGGCGGTGGCTGTTGCGGATTACATAGGACCGGTGTTGAGTGGAAGAATATCGGAAGTATCGGATAAAGCATTCAGACTTTACATGATATCATCGATACTGGATGCGGCAGCTTATATGGGATTTTATGTATGTATCATCAACATAAGCAAGACCGGCGAAGTTCTTCATTATCTGTTCTGCGGATTCGGAGTGATATGCTACATATCACATTTGATTTTGAATTCAAAATTCAATAAGCTGACAAAGCAGGAAGCACCTGAGACCGAAGAAAACGAGACACCGGAGATAACCGAAGATGATATCGAAGTAGATACATTGAGCGAAGAAGACGAAGAAGAAATCAAGGAAATCGTATATCGTCATAAGTAAAATATGCCCGCATATATATTAATTGAACGCAATTGATATGTATGCGGGTATTTTTGTATGTGGGCTAAAAGGCTTGCGGCGGTAATAACTGCCGGACTTATGTGCATGGCGGTTGTAGCTGCGGCAGAGAGAGGCGAAGATGATGGGGTGGAATTTGTGTCTGGGAATAACACCTATGAAAAAACAGTGGCCATAACATTTGATGACGGACCGGGAAGAAATACGACACCGGAACTGCTTGACGGACTTAAGGAAAGAAATGTACCGGCTGCTTTTTTTGTGGTGGGGGAGAACATAGATGGCAATGAGGATATCATACGAAGGATGCATGATGAGGGGCACATTATAGGGAACCACACATTTACGCATGTGGAACTGGATAAACTATCGGAAAATGCGGCACTCACGGAAGTATCGAAGACGAATGCGGCGATAGAGAAAATTACAGGTGAAAAGGTTAAGTATATAAGACCTCCGTGTGGTTCATGGGATGAAAAATTGTATTATAAGATAGATATGACGCCGGTATTCTGGAGTGTGGATCCCAAGGACTGGTGCACTGATAACGTCTCAGTATCTGTTTCAAGGGTTATGGAGCAGACGAGGGACGGGGATATTATTCTTTTTCATGATATATATGACACCTCGGTTGCGGCAGCACTTGAGGTTATAGACAGATTGCAGACGCAAGGATACAGATTCGTGACGCTTGACGATTTATTAATTGAATGACAAAAAGAACAGAATATGATAATATAAATCCATATGGAGGCGAACAGTACATATGGATTTATTTGATTATATGAGAGAAAATAATATGCAGAAAGAGTCGCCGCTGGCATCAAGAATGCGGCCGGAGACACTTGATGAGGTTGTGGGACAGAAGCATATTATTGCTAAGGATAAATTATTATACAGAGCGATTAAAGCCGATAAATTAAGCTCGGTTATTTTCTACGGACCTCCCGGAACCGGCAAGACCACGCTTGCAAAGGTTATTGCGAATACGACCAGTGCGCAGTTCTGCCAGATTAATGCTACTGTTGCCGGGAAGAAAGACATGGAAGATGTAGTCGCAAAAGCGAAGGACCGCATGGCAGGAATGGGACGTAAGACCATTCTTTTTGTGGACGAGATACACCGCTTCAATAAGGGACAGCAGGATTATCTCCTGCCTTTTGTGGAAGACGGAACGATTATTCTGATCGGGGCCACTACCGAGAATCCTTATTTTGAGGTGAACAGCGCTTTGATTTCACGCTCAATCGTATTTGAACTGAAACCGCTTGAACAAAGTGATATAGAGAGTCTTATCCGCAAGGCGGTTTATGATAACGAGAAGGGCATGGGAAGCTATAATGCCGTAATCGATGATGATGCGGTTGAATTTCTGGCAGACATGGCCAACGGCGATGCCAGGCAGGCACTTAATGCCGTTGAGCTGGGTGTGATGTCCACCCCGGTAGGCGATGACGGGCATATTCATATCACACTTGATGTTGCGTCCGAATGCATACAGAAGAAAGTTATCAAATATGACAAGAATGGCGATAACCATTACGACACGATATCCGCATTTATTAAAAGCATGCGTGGTTCTGACCCTGATGCGGCATTATATTATCTGGCGAGAATGATATACGCCGGGGAGGACCCGAAGTTTATAGCACGCAGAATTGTGATCTGTGCCAGCGAAGATGTAGGGAACGCCGACCCGCAGGCTTTGCAGGTTGCGGTATCGGCTTTTCTGGCAGTCGAGAGGATCGGAATGCCGGAGTCACAGATAATTCTTGCCAATGCATGTACATATGTGGCGACAGCGCCTAAGAGCAATGCGGCGGTTGTGGGGATAGATGAGGCACTTAATTATATTAAAGTACACGGAACCGATAATGTACCGCCGTATCTTAAGGATGCGCATTATCAGGCGGCAGCAAAGCTTGGCCGTGGAATTGATTACAAATATGCACATGATTATCCGAATAATTATGTGAAACAGCAATACCTGCCAGATGAAGTATGCAAAACAACATTTTACCATTCATGCGGCAACGGATATGAACGGAAAATAGACGAGCATATGGCAAGAATCAGAAAAGAAGCTGAATGAACCATAGACGGCACCGTCCGGAGCGCAATAAATTGTTGCGGTCGGGCGGCGATTTGTGTATAATATATTCGTATTAATTTAAGTTGAATGGAGAGCCAATGAAGGACCAGATTAACAGATACGCCAGAGGCGTGTTTGAGTATGAACCTGAGATAATCAGTGTTAAGGACAGCTCAATAAATGTTATCGTAGATCGTAACAGGGAACATACCGGGACGATTGAATTCGGATCTGTGTCCGGCCGCGACATCAAAGGTATCATATATACTGATAATGATAAAGTTAAACTCAAAGAAAATACTTTCTACGGAAACCATATATCTGTTCAATATATGGTTAATTGCGATGATGCGGTTAACGGTGATTCCATAGAAGGTGTTTTTAATATTGTCAGTAACGGCGGTGAATGCAGCATACCGTATACATTCATGGTGGAGGCAGGCTCACATGACAGCTCAGTCGGTGTTGTAAGGAATCTTTCACAGTTTGCGGACCTTGCGGAATCTAATCCGCTTGAAGCACTTAAGCTTTTTGAAAATGCGGATTTTGAAGATGTATATATTGGAAATGACCTGGCACTCAGATGCATATACGAGAGCCTTATAAAGAGCGCGGATACGAGTGTTGCATTGGAAGAATTTCTTATCTCCATCTACAAGAAAAGTTCAATAAATATAACACTCTCCGGAAATTCTGCGGAATTTAAGGATCTTACCGCAAATTACAAAGACGTTATTACGGTGGAGCGCGACACCTGGGGACATATGGATGTGAGTGTGTATACATCAAGTCCTTTTATCAGACTTGACAGAACGGTCATAGAGTCGGAGCTTTTTGCCGGAGGAAAGTATGAACTGGCATACATTATAGATACTGACAGGCTGCATGCCGGAATTAATTACGGTGAAATAGTATTCGAGACGATTAACAGAAGAGTTGTATTTAATGTCAAAGTCATAAGGAACACATCGGGACAGGCCAAAGAAACCGGACGCAGTATCGGAAGGCTTGATATTGAGCTGATGACATTGTATATAAGATTCAGGACCCATAAGATCAACATATCGGACTGGATGAGGGAATCCCAGATCATACTTGAGACAATAAGGGAGAAAGACGATTCCGATCCTTTTTACAGACTGGCACTTGCGCAGATATACATATCCGGACATCGTGATGATGCTGCCAAGGAACTGATTGAGAATGTAAAGGATGAGATAGACACAAGAACAGAGGCGGGGTATCCGCTCTACTGTTATTTTATATATATTAATACACTGTATAACAGGGACAGGGCATATTCAAGAAAAGCGGCCGCGATAGTAAGAGAATGTTACAAGGCCAATGAAGACTGGAGGATATTGTGGGTTCTTCTTTTTATGGACGAGGAACTTGAACAGAACAAGAGTCTTAAGCTTCTCAGGATCAAGGAGCAGTTCAATAAAGGATGTACGAGCCCTGCGATGTATATCGAAGCATGCAATATATTGAACGAACACCCGGAACTTCTCCGCGTGCTTAATTCATTTGAGACCAATGTACTTCTTTTTGGCGCGAAAAACGGAATCATATCGGATAGGCTTAAGGATGTAATATCCGAGATGCTTCTCGATGTCAAAAGCACAAGTTCCGGTAACATAGCGCTTCTTGAGACTTTGTACAAAGATAACGAAGATGATGAAGTCGTCCTGGAAGCATTGTGTAAAATACTTGTGCGTATGGCAGCTGTAGGAGAAAAATATCTGCATTATTACCGCAAGGCGATTGATAATGAACTTAAGATAACACAGCTTTTTGAATATTACATTATGTCCAGAAGACAGGATGATATGAGTGTTATGCCGAAACTTCTGCTTATGTATTTCGGGTATAACAATAACCTTGATTACAGATATAAAGCATATCTTTTTGCCAATATCATACATAACAAGTCGGACAATATACAGGTGTACCGCAGCTATCTGCCGCAGATGCAGCTGTTTGCCCGTAAGCAGATTGCGATGGGACATGTGAACACACATCTGGCATATATATACCGTAATATTTTTACACCGGATATGGTTAATGAAGAGAATGCACAGGCTGTTTCGGAAGTGTATTATACATACAGGGTAAAATGCATGAATCCGAAAATGCGTGGTGTTATAGTGCGGCACAAAGAAAGCAACAGCGAGAAAGAATATCCGCTTATACAGGGCGAAGCATATGTAAGAATGTATACTGAACAGGCATCGCTTCTTTTTGCAGCAGCCGATTATAACAGATACGGAAGCGAAATAAGCCATACGGTGACCAGACTTTTTGATGATGATGTGATAATCAGGAAGTGCCTTGAAATGGATCCGGGACTGGTTCACATAAGGCTGTCATCCTGCGAAAAATATCTGCGCCGTGAAAAGAAAAATCTTGCGGAGGTGGAGAGCCTTATAGAATTGTCGAAACTGCCTGAAGTAAACAGATTGTTCAGGGCAGGGATAATTTCATCGGTTATCGAATATTTTTATGACGGATATGATGAAGACGGATTTAATAAATTTATTGCAGATGTTGATATGGACGGACTCTCGGAGGACGATATCGTCAAAGTCGCCGAGATTTATATCGTCCAGGGGCATGATAAGGATGCTTTTGAACTGGTAAGGAAACATTCGGCAATGCATATTGCACCGAAGAGGCTTATGAGAATGTGTTCAAGGCTTATAGAAGAGGCCAATTATGTTTATGAGGATGATCTGGCATATATAAGCAGCCTCTGCTATGCCGCAGGCAGTTATGATGAGGTGCTGACGGCATATCTTGTCAGATATTACAATGGCACGTCAGATAAGATGGTGGCTCTGTGGAAAAGTGCGATAGAGATGGGCGTTGATGCGTATGAACTTGAAGAGAGAATTATTGCACAGATAATGTTCACACACAGCAATAATGAACTTATCCATGATATTTTTGAGGATTATTACGCCAAAGGACCTGACAGAAGAATTGTGGAAGCATACCTTTCATATTTCTCATATATGTATTTTGTTAAACAGGAGGATGTTTCGGAAAAAGTATTCGACACCGTTGAAACCGCAATGGAGAATGGACAGGTGCTTGCTACAGTATGCAGCCTTGCATTGCTGAAACATTATTCGGAGATACAGAATCTGAACGAGTTTCAGAAGGAACTCACGGAGGAACTGCTCACGGAACTTGTGCGCAGATCGTATGTATTCCCGTTTTACAAGCAGTTATCCACAATTGTGAAACTTCCGTGCGACATCATAGATAAAACAATGGTTGAGTATCGTACCGACCCTTCTCATAAAGTTGTCATCCATTATGTATATGAGGATGACAAGAAACATAAGAGTTACGTTTCCGAAGAGATGAATAATGTGTACGAAGGAATTTTTGTTAAGAGTTTTGTCCTCTTTAACGGAGAAAGCATAAATTATTATATATCCGAAGAGAAAGAAGACGGAGAAAGCAATACAGAAACAGCACGTATTGTCAACAACGGAATTAATCCGTACAGTTCCAAAGGCAGGTATGAAGCTATTAATGATATAATAGCAAGCCGTAAGGAACATGATAATGAGACACTAAAGAAACTCATTCACACATATGCGGTGAATGAATGTATCATACCGCAATTATTTAAACCGCTCTAGGAGCCGGGAGGACAGATGGATACCAGAGAGAAGAAATTTTACGTCGGGATAGACCTTGGTGAGGAATATTCGCAGGTAAGTTATTACAATTGCATAGACGCAGAGCCGGTGTCGGTCGATTTCGGAACGGACAGTACCGAGTGCAGGGTTCCTACGGTTGTCGGAAAGACTATAGGCAGGGATGAATGGTTTGCCGGCGATGAGGCAATTCATGGGGCCAGTCTCGGAGAAGTTATTGCGGTTGACGGACTTCTTAAGAAGGCTGCAGATAAGAATCCGGTAACAGTGGATAAGGTATCGGTGATGCCGGTCAGACTGATTGCCGGATATCTCGATTATCTTATACAGGCGGCAAAGCTGGCAGGTGGAAGCGATACGGCGGACAGGGTGTGCATAACACTTGAGAATTACAATATATCAGTGCTTAATGTGCTTTTGAAAGCACTTAACAGCATAGGGTATCCGGATGATGCAATCGAATTTGCGGGCCACGATGAAAGTTTCATATATTATGCTATAAGCCAGAAAAATGAATTATGGAAAAATGATGTTTTTCTCTTTGATTACAGTAATAAAGGACTCATTGTAAAGCGCATGTACACGGTAAATGAACGTGGCAGCAGGATAATAATGGTCCATACCGATGATATGTCGGACGAGGTGACGGATGCGATGAGGCGTAATAAAGCCTCGGAGGAGTATCTTGATTCCAGACTTAAGGAAACGGCGGTAAAGCTTTTTGAACATCATAATATATCAACGGTTTATCTCACCGGTGAGGCATTCGCCGGCGAATTTAATACTCCGTCTTTCATTGGATATATATGTGACAGAAGGCGTGTGTTTGCAGGTGATAACCTGTATTGCAAGGGCGCATGCTATCAGGCTGTCGCGGCAGATTATCCGCCTGACCGGGATATTATCGTTGCATGTAAGGAACGCATAACAACCGGAATCGAAATCAGGATTTCGGACCGCGGGCGTGATAAGATTTTCAGGCTGGTAAGACCCGGAATAAACTGGTTCGGTGCGGACTGCTCATATGATTTCATACTTGACGGCGCAGAGGAGGCCGAATTATTTCTCTCACCGATAGATGCGAGGGAAAAACAGCTTATCAGGATTTCATTCGCGGAATTGCCTGTAAGACCGGATAAGGCAACAAGAATTACGATTTCATTCTCATTTACAAGTGATTCAAGATGTCATATGATGGTTAAGGACAAGGGATTTGGCGAATTCTATAAAAGCAGCGGAAGAGTTATCAACGAAGAATTATTATTGTAACCGGAGATGATAAGATGGCAGGACTTATTTTATGCAGGACCAGATATGCAGAAAGACCGTATTATATAAGCAATATGGGTGTCAACATATATTCTCTTGAAGAATTGTGCTATTACATATACAATAACATATATCTCATCGGAACTGACCTCTTTGACGAGGGACTGACGGATTATATATCCGGCGAACTTGGGGAAAAGGAACTGGCAGAGCAGCTTGAGTTTCTCATAACGGAGAATGCAGGATTGTCGGAGCTTGTCATGACTGTGTTAAGGTATGTTGACTATTATTCGGAAGAAGAGATTGACGCACTTGCGGGAACAATAGAAAGCCTTGATACGCAGAATGCATCGGAGAGGCTGAAACTCCGTGCGGATAATTTTCTTTCCAACAAAAGATACAGTAATGCGGTGCATAATTATGAAATAATTGTATACGGACAGAAAGATATTAATCTTTCTGATGATTTTTACGGAAATGTATGGCATAATATGGGAGTGGCGTATGCGGGAATGTTTGAATTCGGCGATGCGGTGCAATGTTTCAAAAGAGCATATGCGCTTAACAGCAATGATGAATCATTAAAGTCATCGTTTGCCGCAGAGTATCTTTCCGGCAGCAAGCGGCCGGCAGATTCAGAAGACGAACAGAGTTATGCTGCATACAGGGAGATTGAGACAATTATGGACCATGCTCCTGAAGAAGCCGGGTATGAGGCTGTTAAGAAAGCATTTGAATTAAGGGATAACGGACAGGCGGATGAATATAATGCCGCTGTCAATGATATAATAGATAATTGGAAATTTGAGTACCGTAATTATATATCTGCGGCGAGGTAGCAGATATGATATTAAGCAAAGGGTAAAGCTTTATGTTTAATTTTATTAAAAAACGCAAAAAGAAAGAAGAATACATATATCTCGATCCGGAACTGGACATTGAGGCCGAATTTGACCGCCGTAGGGACAGTGAGCGTAATGACAGGGATTTTGACGAGATTTCAAGGCTCCAGTATGTCAGGACACAGTGCGAACTTATGACCGAATCATCCAATTATATTAATGACCTCAAGGAAGAATATCAGGATGCCGGTGCCCATCTGATGGACATACAGGTTATAGAATCGCAGGATGATAAGTTCCTTGGAGAACTTAAGGACACGGCTCTTAAGATAGTACGGCTAAGAAGTTCGAGAAGCAGATACCGCAAGGAACCGCCGAAAATTTCCAGAAACAGTTATGAGATTTTTGAGAGATATAACAGTGAATTTCCGCAGGCATTGAGTAATCTGCAGAATGACGAGAAATACTGTAACGCCGTCAAGCATGACATGCGGGTGCTGGAGGCTGAGAAGATGAGCCTCAAGGAAGAGATAGAGAATGCCGGGATGCGCCGGGCCAATATCCGCAATATTTCAATAGTATCATTACTTGGGATTATCGGTGTATTTATAGTATTTTTTGCATCGGGCCAGCTTAAAGGCGAGAACGGCACAGTGCTGTATATGATAGTTCTTGCCCTTGTGACGGTGTATGTGCTGCTGGTGTTTTTTATGTTCAGGCGGTGCGCATACAGAGAAAAACTGGCCGAGAAGAAGCTGTCAAGAGCCATTACGCTTCTTAATAAGACCAAGATAAAATACGTCAATTCGATTAACAGCATCGAGTACCGCTATGATAAATTTCGAGTCAGGAACTCCTACGAGCTGGGCCGCAATTATGAAGCCTATCTTGAGGAGCGGCACAAAGAAGAAAAATACCGTGATTCGGAGAAGGAACTTGATGAAGCATCGCACAGGATGGCCGCTCTTCTGGCTGAGCTTAACCTGTATGATGCGGGAATATGGAGCACACAGTTAGACGCATTGATCAATCCGGATGAGATGAAGGCTGTGCGCAATAAGATTAATTCCGACAGGCAGAAACTGCGTGACAGGATAGATTACAATATGGGCCGCATCGAGAGTGCCAAGTCATCAGTGATGGATATGGTCAGAAAGCATCCCGAAAGTGCGGACAAAATAATGGATATAGTAGATTCCTATGATTAATATTTTATACAGACAGAAAGGAACAGAAAGTTTTATGAGTAAGGAACTTGACAAAAATTACAACCCTTCCGAGATAGAAGGACGCATTTATGAGAAATGGCTTGAGCATAAATATTTCCATGCAGAGCCTGACAGATCGAAGAAACCGTTCACAATCGTTATGCCGCCGCCAAACATTACGGGCCAGCTCCATATGGGACATGCACTCGACAATACACTCCAGGATATCCTCATCAGATTTAAGAGAATGCAGGGATATGAGGCTTTGTGGGTTCCGGGAACCGACCATGCATCAATAGCGACTGAGGTTAAGGTTGTTGAAGCCATTGCTAAAGAAGGTCTGACGAAGGAATCGCTTGGCAGGGAGAAATTCCTTGAAAGAGTCTGGGACTGGAAGAAGGAATACGGCGGAAGAATAGTAAGCCAGCTTAAGAAAATGGGTTCATCCGCAGATTGGGACAGAGAGCGTTTCACAATGGACGAGGGATGTTCCAAAGCAGTTAAAGAAGTATTCGTAAATCTCTATAACAAGGGACTTATATACAGAGGCAAGAGAATTATCAACTGGTGTCCTTGCTGTCATACATCTCTCTCGGATGCTGAGGTTGAGTATGAGGAGCAGGCAGGACATTTCTGGCATCTGCGTTATCCGCTTTCCGATGGCAGCGGATATATAGAGATGGCTACCACAAGACCGGAGACAATGCTCGGAGATACTGCTGTGGCAGTTAACCCTGATGATGACAGATATAAGGATTACGTAGGTAAGACGGTAATTCTTCCTATAGTTCACAGAGAGATACCGATAATTGCCGACAGTTATGTTGATATGGAATTTGGTACGGGTGTTGTTAAAATCACACCTGCACATGACCCTAACGATTTCGAGGTAGGATTAAGACATAATCTTGCGGTGATCAATGTACTTACGGATGATGCGAAGATTGTTGACGATTATCCTAAGTATGCCGGAATGGACAGATACGAGGCGAGAAAGGCCATAGTGGAAGATCTTAAGGCTGAAGGCGCACTCGTGGAGATAGAAGATTACAGCCATAATGTAGGCACATGTTACAGATGCCATACAACTGTTGAGCCGAGAGTGTCACTTCAGTGGTTCGTTAAGATGGAAGATCTTGCAAAGCCTGCAATCGAAGCTGTTAAGTCCAAAGAGACGAAGTTTGTGCCGGAACATTTTGACAAGACATATTATCACTGGCTTGAGAACATCAAAGACTGGTGTATATCAAGACAGCTCTGGTGGGGACACAGAATCCCGGCATTTTATTGCGATGACTGCAATGAAACCGTTGTAACCAAGGATGCTGCCCCGGTATGTCCGAAGTGCGGCAAGCCTATGCGTCAGGATCCGGATACACTTGATACATGGTTTTCATCTGCACTCTGGCCTTTCTCCACACTCGGATGGCCTGATAAGACAGAAGATTTTGAGTATTTCTATCCGACAAGCACACTTGTTACCGGATATGATATCATTCTTTTCTGGGTAATAAGAATGATGTTCTCTGGAATAGAGCATACCGGCAAAGCTCCGTTTAACACAGTGCTTATTCACGGACTTGTAAGGGATTCACAGGGACGTAAGATGAGTAAATCACTCGGTAACGGAATCGATCCGCTTGAGGTAATAGACAAGTACGGCGCGGATGCATTAAGACTTACACTTGTAACCGGAAACGCACCGGGCAATGATATGAGATTCTACTGGGAAAGAGTTGAATCCAGCCGTAATTTCGCCAATAAAGTATGGAATGCATCGAGATTCATCATGATGAACCTTGATAAAGCAGAAGTTAAAGATGTATCACTTGATAAGCTTACGGATGCCGATAAGTGGATACTTTCCAAGGTTAATACACTTGCAGCCGAAGTAACCGATAACATGGAGAATTATGACCTCGGTGTTGCGGTATCCAAGATATATGATTTCATCTGGGAAGAGTTCTGCGACTGGTATATAGAGATGGTTAAGCCGCGTCTTTACAATGATGAGGACGATACCAAGGCAGCAGCATTGTGGACGCTTAAGACAGTACTCATAAATTCGCTTAAACTTCTTCACCCTTATATGCCGTTTATTACCGAAGAGATTTTCTGTAACCTTTCGGATGAGGAATCAATAATGATATCTTCATGGCCGGTATTCAAGGAAGAATGGAACTTTAAGGATGAAGAGAAAGCGGTAGAGACGATCAAAGAAGCGGTAAGAGGAATCCGTAATACCCGTACCGGAATGAATGTACCTCCGAGCCGTAAAGCTAAAGTTTATGTAGTAACACAGGATGATGCGGTTGCTGATATATTCATCAAGGGCAAGGTGTTCTTTACCACACTTGCATATGCATCAGATGTGACGATACAGTCCGATAAGAGCGGTATTGATGATGATGCGGTTGCTGTGCTTATACCTAAGGCATCATTATACATTCCTTTTGCCGAACTTGTTGATATTGAGAAGGAAATCGAGAGGCTTAAGTCAGAAGAAAAGCGCCTTGAAGGTGAGCTTAAGCGTGTAAACGGAATGCTTGGCAATGAGAAATTCGTATCGAAGGCTCCGGCAGCCAAGATTCAGGAAGAGAAAGACAAACTTGAGAAATATACGCTTATGATGCAGCAGGTTAAAGAAAGACTTGCTCATCTTGCGAAATGATCACAGGAGAGACAAAGTGCAGATTAGTGTTATATTACCTTCACTCAATCCGGATGAGAAGCTGATGCTTGTCGTTAACGGACTTGTAAAAGAAGGCTTCGATGATATCATAATTGTCAATGACGGAAGCGATGACGCCCATCTTGAACCATTCAAAGAAGCTGAGGCGCTCCCGCAGGTTACCGTACTCCGCCATGATGTGAATCGTGGCAAGGGCCGTGCCCTGAAGACGGCTTTTGAATATTGTATTGCCAACAGAAAAGACATAGACGGCGTAGTTACCGTGGACGGTGATAACCAGCACCGTCCGCAGGACATTAAAGCGTGCTGTGAGGCTATGGCAGAGCGTGGTGAAGTAATACTCGGATGCCGTGATTTTTCGGGAAGCAATGTTCCGCCCAAGAGTAAAATAGGTAATAATATAACACGTTTTGTTTTCAGATTTGCATGCGGGATCAGAATAAGTGACACGCAGACGGGACTAAGGGCAATTCCGGCACAATATCTTCGGTTTATGGCGGATATTAAAGGCGAGCGCTTTGAATATGAAACGCAGGTGCTGCTTGAGATGAATAAGAGCGGAGTGCCTTTTAGCGAGGTAACCATAGAAACTGTATATATCGAAGATAATGCTACGACGCATTTTCATCCGATAAGGGACTCATTTAAAATATATATGGTTATCCTGAAGTTTGTATTCAGTTCGATAATGTCATTTGTGATAGATTATGTGCTTTTTCTTGCATTGGAACTGATAATAGGCGACCGGCTTGAACACTGGCTCAAAATCCTTATAGCAACAGCCGGCGCGAGAATTGTGTCCTCCCTGTTCAATTATATGTTTAACAGAAAAGCAGTGTTTGAATCAGATGAGCCGGTAAGCCGGTCCATGCCTAAGTACTATGCACTGTGCATATGCCAGGCGGGAGTTTCATACGGACTTGTCAATCTGATTTCATATGTACTAAAGACCAGGGATGTATTGACATCACTGATTAAAATAGCAGTTGACATAATATTGTTTCTGCTCAGCTTCCAGATACAGAGACGATGGGTGTTCAAGGGAACAAAGAAGAACACCAGGGAGGAGAACTAATGGCTGAAGTCAAAAAATCAAAAAAAGTAACCAGGATAATCGGCCGTGTATTTACGGTTTTTATATCGACAATTGTAATGATATTTGCGGCACTTTATTCAGCAATGTGGGTATTCTGCCACGGCCCTTCAACGGCGGCGAGAGATCTTTTTGTGGGAACAGTTCTTGAAACGGGTGCCATGAAATTTCTTGCGGGATGGTATTTCAGCAAGGATGAAATACTTCAGATAACCGGTAATAATTCAATGGGACATCTTGATAATGATGTCGATACGTCGCTTATTAATATAAATGATAAGAAAAATGATGATAAGCCGGATGATAATAACAGTGAAACTGAGGAGTTCGATGAGAACGGTATCAGGATTGAGAATATAACGGGACGTTCATACATGGGCAAAGTCATGATTATTAAGGATCCTTCCAAACTGAGTGTGGCTACAATTTATCCTTGGTCTGACGATAATAAGAGCAAGTCCGGTGACACACTTGACACATTGGTGAACAATGCCGGAGCAATTGCCGGAATCAACGGCGGTGAATATTTTTCGGATGGAAACTGGGGTGGCAAACCAAAGGGACTTGTCGTATGCAACGGCGAGATTCAGTATAATATCCCACAGCCGGGAGATGTTATGGTAGGTTTCAACAAGGATAACATCCTTGTAATAAAAGATATCGGAAATATGTCTTCGGAGCAGGTTGAGAGCCTTGTCAAAGAAAATAACATACGCGATGCGGTAAGTTTCAAGGATATAGATGACGGAGACACGAACCACTTTACCAAACTTATTATTAACGGAGAAGCGACACCGATTAACGGAAACGGAAGCGGTGCCAATCCGAGAACCGTAATAGGCCAGCGTAAAGACGGTGCGGTAATCCTTTTTGTAACAGACGGAAGAGGGCATGAAGGCCACATAGGAGCGACGGCAGCCGACCTCATAAGTGTTATGCAGGAATACGGTGCGGTTAATGCAGCTAACCTTGATGGCGGAAGTTCTTCATCAATGTATTATAACGGACAGTATGAGATGACGAGCGTTACATTATATTATTCAACATCTTCATGGAAACTGCCGACAGCTTTTGTTGTTAAATAGGAGGGCATATGACAGACAAGAAAGTCAAAATCAGGAAAAAAAGCAAATTCTGGCTTGGATACGGCATATATATGGGAGTTCTTCTTGTATTGGTCATGGTGCTCATAATATATGTGTGGAACACAATGAAGAAATATGAGAAGGCGCAGCCGGCATATGTGGTTGAAGACCTTATCAAGAACCTTGAATCAGGTGATGTATCATCCGTAAAGACGGATGGAGGCAGCAAATTTGAGCCGGAAGCAGGTCTTCCGGATACATTTGCCGATGAGGTTAAAGGCAAGGAACTTACTTATAAAGTTAAATCGTCTTCAACATATAAGATGGTATACGAAATCATGGATGATAAGAATGAAGTATGTGAAGCAGTTATAACGGCTGACAATGAGCGTAAAATAATGGGCATACTTTCCATTTCCGACTGGAAAGTGGCATCGGTGAGCGCAGAAGCTGCCTCGGGTGCTGTTAATGTAAAAATAACAGTACCGTCAATTTACAAAGTAACGGTAAACGGAATCGAACTCGGAAGTGATGAGCAGGTGGGTGAGCCTGTTGACATGGAAGGTATGAAATATGTAGCGGAATATGTTGAAGTTCCAAAGACAGTCACTTATGAGGTTAAGGGACTTGTCAGCAATCCGGATATCCGGGTTGCAGATGCATCGGGAAATAACATTGATGTTTCCTCGTACACGGATTATTCGAATATTAATGTAGGATATGTTACGACACAGATTCCTGCCGAATTATCGGATTATGCGGTTACGGCAGCAAAGGCATACTCTAATTTCTTCTCGCGCGACCTTGCAGGATGCGGAGAAAGTACTGCATGTCTTCAGATATATTTTCCACAGGGATCATATTACATTGATCTTGCGGAACAGTACAGACAGGGTGATATGTGGATGTACAGCAGGCATAATACACCTGAATTTAACAATGTATCGGTAGAAGATTATACACCTTACAGTGATGTATGTTTTTCATGCAGGATTATTTTTGACAAGTCAATGTATCTTACGGCTACCGGAGATACAAGGACGGAACATAATGACCAGACGTATTATTTTGTTAATATTGACGGTAAATGGCTTATAGCGGACATTAAATCTAACGTAGAAGATTAATGACATAATATCAGGAGGGTTAATATGAGTTACGAAAAAGCACTTGCAGTAATGCAGGAGGTCAGAAAAGCGGTAAAAGGCAAGGATGAGATCATAGAGAAGGTTATGATGGCTGTTCTTGCGAAGGGACATATACTTATGGAAGATATACCGGGTGTGGGAAAGACAACGCTTGCGCTTGCATTCTCTAAGTCCATGGCACTTAAACAGAACAGAATGCAGTTTACGACAGATGTACTTCCATCCGATGTAATAGGATTTTCAATGTATAACGCCAAAACCCAGGAATTTGAATTTAAGGAAGGGGCTGTAATGTGTAATCTGTTTCTCGCGGATGAGATTAACAGAACGTCATCAAAGACACAGTCCGCACTCCTTGAGGCAATGGAAGAGGGTCAGGTTACTGTTGACGGTGTTACGAGGATACTCCCGAAACCGTTTACTGTAATAGCAACACAGAACCCGGTCGGTTCGGCCGGAACACAGATGCTGCCTGAATCCCAGCTTGACCGTTTTATGATCAAACTGTCAATGGGATATCCGGATCCGGCAAGTGAAATTGCGATTCTTAAGGACAGACAGGGAGCCAACCCGCTTAATGATGTAAAGCAGGTGGTGGATGGCAAAGACATAGTCATGATGCAGGCGGAAACCGATAATCTGCATATGGATGATGCGATCATAGAGTATATAACCATGCTGAGTTTTGCGACAAGGCAGAATCCGCTTATAGAGCTTGGTGTGAGCCCGAGAGGATCGATAGCCCTTGCCGGAATGTCCAAAGCCAGGGCTTATATATCGGGAAGGACATACGTTACGCCGGAGGATGTGCAGAGCATATTTAAGGATGTAGCCGGACACAGGATAATACTGAATCCGAGAGCTAAAATCTCCTCGGTGACGATCGATGAAGTAATTAACAATATTTTCCGTACGGTACCGGTTCCGAGAGCCATGAGGTAGTAATACATGTTTCTGCATATTTTGATTTATCTGATATTATCAGCGGCGGTATATGCCGGAAATGTATTTATTGATACATATATTGCTTTTATAATTGACGCAGTGTTTATTGTCACATCTGTTGTATCGCTTATTACAGTTATTGTGCTCCGGTGCGGAATAAATGCTGTATTCACACAGGACAATGCGGTGGCATACCGTGGTGAAAAGTGTGCAATAGGAATAGAAATAACCAATAACTCTCCGTTGGTGCTTACCTCATGTAAGGTTAAACTGACAGTTACAGGCATAAATAAAGGAAAGAAACGCAGTAAATCAGTAAAACACAGAATTACAGCAATGTGCCCGCCGAGACAATCTGTAGTGAGGCAGTTTGAAATCAAATGTCCACACTGTGAGATTCTCGGTGTCAGCATGGCCGGAGTTTATGTATATGATTTCCTGCGTATTTTTCGTGTCAGAAAGAAATTAAAACAGAATTTAACTGTTGTGGTGCTTCCGAAAATTCCGGAAAGCCATATGCTTGACAAAGTATCGGCGTCAGTGGGAGAGGGCGAGGATGCATTGTATTCAACCGTAAAAGCAGGCAATGACCCCACGGAAATATTCGCAATCCGTGAATACGTTGGAGGCGACAGGATACGCAATATCCATTGGAAATTAAGTTCCAAGAAATCGGAACTTATGGTGAAGGAATATGGCCTTTCACTGACTGATAATGATACCGTCATAATCGACATTTTTAAGACAGACCTGCCAAAACGTAAAAACAGGCGCGTGATGGACGAGATGTATGATATGCTTTACAGCCTTGTAAATGCACTTACAGCCAGAGGATTTGGCTTTAATGCCTGTTATATGAAGGATGGATTTAACAGTACCAGAATAGAGACGGATAATGACATTAACGGAATGTTTGCGCAGATTTATACGATCAGACCATATGATAATGAAAATTCATGTGCCGTTAATTATTATGCACACAATACTAATGACAGAAGGCGTATATTCTATGTGTCGCCGGTATATAGTGCGGAAGCGGTAAAAAATATGGCACTGCTGAGTGAAAACAGTATAGTGTACTATATGACGCCAAGCGATAAGGATGCAGAACGTATCCCCGTAAAATTTGTTATGCAGAGGGAGGGTGTTTATGAATCAGACAGATAATAAAATCAAATTTTTTATCTCTACATCAATACTGACGTTCATAGGACTTTTGAACCTTCTTATGGTACTTTTTCTGCAGTTTGACCGTTATGTGTCCATAGAGATGGCATCCGGAATTATATTCGCCGCTGTAATCTCGCTTGTGATGTCGGCATTGTTCGTATTTATTAAACGTCAGTGGATTGCATGGGTCGGAATAATCGCTGCCGGCGGCATTGTATTCTGGATAGCCAGGGAAGCTGTTATGGGCGGAACGGCAGAGTTTATAAATGCTGTTATAAATGATATGGCGGGCTTTTTTGAAACAGAGATGTATTTTATAGATATGTCATTAAGGTTAATGAAAGAAGCCAATCCGGATCTTGCGATTAACATGGCACTATGCCTTATCGGGGCATTGTATGCATTCTGTTTCACACATAAACGGATGGCAGTAATACCTATGGTGATATCACTTGCCTTTACCGTGCTTGCGGCCATAATGGACAAGGCAAGTGTTGCGGGAATTGTCATCGGTATTGCATACAGTGTATCATTACTCATTATGATATTGGCATCATGGGGTAAGTCAAAGGATAAAATCCGGTATTTCTGGGTACAGACAGCATGTATTGTATGCACAGCGGCAATAATTGCCGTAACAATGATAATATTGGCTGTCAAACCGAAGGATGACTACGAGAAACCGCAATATTTTAATGATGTGTATTCACGCGGTGAAGAAATGTATAATCAGTTTCAGAACGGCGAGCTTACAATTAATAAAATCATAGATTTTGTGGGAGAACTTCTTCCGTGGGACGGAACAATCCCGGGAGCAGGAGTCGGAATAGCATCAGGAGGCAGCAGCGAGATAGGCGCCGGAGAACTTGGACATGTTGATAAACTGGAGTTTTCGGGTAAAGAAGTGCTTGAAGTAAATATGCCCGTTGTACAGGGGAAAATATATATCAGAGGATATATAGGTGCCGATTATAAGAAAGACAGGTGGGCTGAGCCTGACTGGGCTGAGGAAAAGAGTGAGGCACCGGGTATAGTGTCGGATCTTTCATACCGGACATTGAACCTGCTTGCGCGAAACGGACAAATTAAAGCATATGAAACAGGAATGAATATTGAATATACAGCAGGAGAGACCAGGTATGTATTTATTCCGTCGCACCCGGCACAGGGTATGGGGTTTTCAATGACGGCAACAGAGGGATACGGCATTGCAGAGTATCCTTTTAATACGACCTTTATCCATATAGATGAAGAGACATATGCCGGACTTGACGCCGGAATCAGTTCGTCGGATGTGCAGGCGGATTCCGATTATGAACCGATAAAAGAATTTGAAGAAAGCTATCGTGACATGGTTTATGACAGGTATCTTGACGTTAATACCACGCAGGCAATGAAAGATAAATTCCGCAAAGACTGGGGCGGGTACAACATTGAAAGTTCCGCCGGCAGATATACTCTTGCATGCGCGGTAAGAAAATATCTGGCAGATAACTGCACATACACCGTCAGCCCGGGAGCATTGCCTGATGGTGAAGATTTTGTGGAGTATTTCATAGATAAGACGCACCAGGGATATTGTACGTATTTTGCAACGGCGGCGGTTATGATGTTGAGAAGTGCCGGAGTTCCCGCAAGATATGTTGAAGGATACTCATTTGACACATCTGCCGGACATGATGCGGACGGAAGTACATCATATACGGAATATAAAGTAAATAACGGAGAACAGTTCTTTGCTGATAAAGACAATGTCAGGATATCCGTGGCCGATTCAGCTGCGCATGCGTGGGTGCAGTATTATGTTGACGGGATAGGATGGTTGGATCTTGATGTGACACCGGGAAATTATAATGTGCCGGCAAACGTGTCTGGGGAAACCAAACCTGAAAATACGACACCGGTCGAAACTACCGCAGATCAGAAAGAAACACAGACCACGGCAGGAGAGACTACCGCGCCTGCTGAAAGAAATACAAAACCGTCTGAAGAAAACAGAACTTATAATAATGACAGCAGCATGGGTGGTAAGAAATTCAAACTTTCCAAAACAGCCGAAAGAGTGATAATTCTTGCTGCATTAGCAGCGGTCATATCGGCATTGGTAATATTTATCAGTGTAATACATAATAAAAAGGTGGTAATAATCAGAGATAGAATGTATAATGGCACTGATGAATCGCTTTACCCTCAGAGTGTTATGACGATTTACAGAGAATATACCAATATCTTAAAACACTTTGGGCTTAAATGTGCCGACACAATGCCGCAGACGGAATTTGCCCGCATTGTTGCTAAGGAATGTCCTTTTGTGGCAGCATCCGAGGCAGAACGGATGGCGGAATTATATGATAAAGTCACATACTCAAATGAGAATATAACGGCGGATGACAGAAATCAGGCCGTGCATGTGATTGCATCAATAAGAAAGCGCATGAAAGGCAATATGGGATTTATTAAACGGTTCTTATACAGGCATTTATAAATATGGAGGAACATTAAGATGAAGAAAATAATAATGGCTGCCGTTATATGCATCAGCGCGGCATTAACATTGCCATTTATGGTAAACAAAGCATCCGCTAAGGATGCTGACGGAGATGTGGTTATAGTAATTGATCCGGGTCATGGACAGGACGATCCGGGTTCGATTGCAACTACTACGGGAACCTATGAGAAGGACTGTAACCTTGCGATTGCGAAGGCGATGCGTGAAGAGTTATGTAAATACGACGGAGTGAAAGTATATCTTACGCGTACATCGGATGAATGGATGACCAATACCGGAAGAGCTATGATCGCATCCGCATTGAAGGCTGATTTTCTTATCAGTATTCACAATAACAGTGGTTCGGCAACGAATTCGGGATGCATTGCATATCGTTCGCTTAATTCTTATTACAGTGAAGCTACCAATGATATGTGCAGCCTTATAACAGAGAATCTCTCATCACTCGGGCTTAAGAATGGAGGCGTGCAGACGCGTACATCAACAGGTTTTGATTATGAGGACTATTATACACTTATTGCGGAAGGCGTCCGTGCAGGTATTCCATCGATAATAGTTGAACATTGTTTTTTGAGCAACCCGACAGACGAAGCTATGCTTTGTAATACCGACGGTTCGGTTAATGAAGAAATGGCAGCTAAAATGGGACAGGCCGATGCTAAGGCAGTGGTAACATATTACAATTTGAAACCAAGAACCGCTGAAGCAGACAGCAATACATCCGTTACGCTTCAGAAAGGATATGGCCTTACACTTTCTGTTCCTTCAGGAGATACCAATGGAATTTCATGGTACTCAATTGATAAAAATGTGGCATCCGTTGATGAAAACGGTGTTGCGGTAATGACCGGATCAGGAACCACCAACCTTGTATACAAACTTTCTGACGGAACAAGCGGATATTGTACTGTAGTTGTTCCGGCTGAAGAACCGGTTGCCCTTACCGGAGGAATAGATCCTACATTTTATTCAACACCGCAGGAACTTGCAGGATTTAAATCATCGGATGTAATTGCATTTGTTTCATACAGCGACGGAAGTTCTGTCAAGGTTAAGCCGGACAGTGTGGGAAAAGTTGACAGTACGGTTGTCGGAATACAGGATGTTGAAGTCAAATATCAGGATATGACAGGTTCGTTAAGAATATGCATGAGTGAGGGATATACCCCGGAAGTGACGACACCGGCGCCAACCGAGGAAGCAACGACAGTTTCTGAGACAAAAGCCTCATCAGATACACAGGCGGAGACGGATGTTAAATCCGATACCTCGTCAAAAAGCACTGATTATAAAAAAATTATCAAATACATTGCAGTGCTTCTCGTAGTGGTAGTGATAGGTATAGTGTTTTTCATTATAGAAAACAACAGACGTAACCGCAGAAGACGCAGACACAGAGGCAGAAGAAGGAGATACTAAATTGAAACTTTGGAACAAAATATTCATTGGAGTGGCAATATCCGTTGCGGCACTGGCTGCATCGGTGACAGGAGCACAGGCAAAGGACGGAGCCGGGAATATAGTTATCATAGTTGACCCCGGACACGGCGGTAATGACGGCGGAGCCGCATCGTCGTATGATAATGAGGCAACACTGAACTGGAATATAGCAACAGCTTTAAAGGCGGAACTTCAGACATATAACGGGGTCAGGGTATACCTTACCAGAGGCTCGGCTGAATGGAATTCCAACGCTGCAAGAGGACGTATGGGACAGCAGCTCGGCGCCGATCTGTTCGTGTCGGTTCATAATAACAGCGGAAGCAATGCATCTGCCAATGGCGTGCAGGTATACGGAACGGTCAATTCCGCATACAAAGACTCGATCAAAAATCTGTGTACAAGTGTTGCTTCGCATGTGAGTGCGTTGGGACTTGCCAACGGAGGATACCAGACACGGACATCGACCAAGGATTCATCACGTGATTACTATACCATGCTTGATGAAGCGGTTAAGTGCAATATTCCGGGAATAATTATAGAACACTGTTACTTAAGCAATCCTTCAGATGCTAATTTTATACACAGCGAAGATAACCAGAGAAGATGCGGAGCAGCAGATGCAACGGCAATCGCAGGATATTACGGACTTACCAAAAGAGGCGTGACGGCCGGAAGCAGCATCACTCTTGAACGTACTTACAGTGCCAATATGACAGGATGTACTGCGGGCAGTTATTCGTCATCTGACACATCCGTGGCATATGTAAGCAGCGATGGCGTTATCACGGCAGTAGGAGCCGGAGAAGCAGTTATAACCGGAAGTGCCGGAAGCGTTACAATCAAAGTGCCGGCAACGGGACTTAAGGCAATAGCAGCGGGAATTAATCCGACATTCTGCAATGCTTCGGATGTCGCTTCATATAATCAGAGCACAGTCATGGTTAAAGCCATATATTCCGACGGAACCGCAACCCAGCTTTCTTCAGGGTACACATTCGGAGGAATTAACGACAGTGGGAACGGGGCATATGATATTCCGGTATCGTATAACGGATTGTCATGTAATCTGAGAATATACGGAACAGGAGCAGCCGGAAGCTATTCACTCAATAATTATAAAGTGATCGGAACCAACAAAGATATATTGGTATATCCGGCAGTTTATAACGGAATTAATACAGGGATAACCATTACCAATGATAAAGGACAGACATCACAGACAAATACAACTCCGGTACAGACCGAAGCACCTGCGCCTGCTCCGGCACCGGTAGAAGAGACGACTGTTGAACAGACAGAAGAAGCGACCACAGCCGCAGAGACTGAGCCGGAAACAGAGACGGAAACCGAAGCAGAGACCGTGACAGAGGCAGAAACCGAAACAGAGACGGAATCAGCCGCCCGGACGGATGATGCAATAAAAAGCAAAACATTCCCGAAAGGTCTCCTTATTACTGCGGTCGCAATACTTCTTGCCGGTGTTATTGCAGCGATAATTTTTGTTATAAGACGTAAAAGGAATAATATCAATGAATAAAATTCTTCTTGTTGAAGACGATGCCGATATAACAGCCAATTTACAGACATTCCTTGCTAAAGAGGGATTCGAAGTCGACTGCGCCGACGGTCAGAAGAAAGCATTTGAAATGCTTGATAATGGGACATACAATCTTGTCCTGCTGGATGTATCACTAGCCGACGGAAATGGTTTTGTAATATGTCACAGAATAAAATCAGAAAGTGATATACCGGTCATATTCCTGACGGCATCCGGTGATGAATACAGCGTCGTTGCCGGCTTTGATGCCGGTGCGGATGACTATGTGGCCAAACCATTCAGACCGCGTGAACTGGTATCGCGTATGAAGAATGCGCTTAGGCGCAGAAACAGCACTCAGACAATAACGTACAACGGTATCACAGTTGACACTGTGAAAGGAATAGCACTCAAGGATGGCAAGGATTTGTATCTGTCGGCACTTGAATACAGACTTTTACTTATTTTTTTCAACAATATGGGTGCAGTGCTTTCAAGAAACAGGCTTCTTGAAGAAATCTGGGATATAGCGGGCGAATATGTGAATGACAATACACTGACAGTCTATATAAAGCGCCTGCGCGACAAAATAGAAGATGACCCGCAGAATCCGCAGATAATAAAGACTGTCCGCGGCATGGGATACAAGGCAGGAGAATGATATGGGTATTATGAAGAATCCCGAAATCAGAAAAAACATAATAATATGGGTTGTACTTACAGCGCTTGCAACGGGAGCGGCATTCGCATTTAATCTAAAATGCGGAATTGCCGTTGCCGCGGCAGGCGTTTTGTATTCCGGAATGCATTTCATAACTACGAACCTGAGATACCGGAAAATTGCTGACCTTAGCATGGAAATAGACAGAATACTTTATGACTGCTCCGGATTTGACCTGGCCCGGTTCAACGAGGGAGAACTCGGAATCCTTTACAGCGAAATCTATAAGATGACCGTGCGCCTCAGGGAACAGGCAGACCATCTTGCGCAGGATAAAAAATATCTTGCGGATTCAATTGAGGATATATCACATCAGATACGTACACCGCTCACCTCCATAAATATAATAACCGAACTCCTTTCAGAGCCGGAACTGCCCGATGAGGACAGACTCCGTTATACCAAGGAGCTTTCCGGCCTGCTTGAGAGAATAGACTGGCTTATCAATACATTGCTTAAAATTTCGCGCCTGGATGCAGGATATGTTGTTTTTGACAAAAAGAAAGAAAAAATATCCGAAATCATTCATAAAGCAAGGGAGCCGGTTTCTGTGCTTATGGATATCAGAAATCAGAAATTCACAGTGGACGGCGATACTGATGCCGTACTGGAGTGTGATATGCCATGGATGAACGAAGCAGTCGGAAACATATATAAGAATTGCATGGAACATACGCCGGATGGAGGCGTTATCAATACCCATGTGGAAGAAAATGCGGTATACACTGCAATAATAATATCTGATACCGGAGGCGGCATCGCAGAAGAAGACCTTCCGAATATATTTAAACGCTTTTATAAAGGCCGCAATTCCACATCCCAGAGTTTCGGGATAGGACTTGCGCTTGCAAGAATGATCGTTACGGGGCATGGAGGAACTGTACGGGCTTATAATAACAGGGACGGCGGAGCTTCTTTTGAAATCAAATTCTACAAATCGACAATATAACATGAAAGTGACATTTTTGTAATAATTAAGTCACGGGGCAGTCATCCTGTGGTGATACAATGCCTATTGTAAACAAGTTACAGAACTATTTTTTTAAATATGGGCAAAAGGAGATAGCAGGATGGAAATATTAAAAGTTGAGAATTTATCCAAGGTATACGGTAAGGGCGACAATCAGGTAAAAGCTTTGGATAATGTATCGTTCGGAGTGGAAAAGGGGCAGTTTGTGGCAATAATCGGACCGTCTGGTTCGGGAAAATCCACACTTCTTCATATTCTCGGCGGTGTAGATGTACCGACAAGCGGTAAAGTCTATATGGACGGGCAGGACGTGTATGCACAGAATGAAGAACAGCTGGCAGTATTCAGAAGAAGACAGGTAGGATTGATATATCAGTTCTATAATCTTATACCGGTTCTCGATGTTACGGAGAACATTACTCTTCCGGTGCTGCTTGACGGACGTAAAGTTAATAAAGAACGTCTGGAGGAACTTCTTGATATTCTTAAACTGAAAGGACGGGAGAAACACCTGCCAAACCAGCTTTCGGGCGGACAGCAGCAGAGAGTTTCAATCGGAAGGGCACTTATGAATTCGCCTGCGGTTGTACTTGCGGATGAACCTACCGGAAATCTGGATTCAAAGAACAGCCAGGAAATAGTTGATCTTTTGAAATTATCCAATAAAAAATATGATCAGACACTTGTAGTAATCACGCATGACGAGAACATCGCGCTGCAGGCGGACAGAATCATAGCCATCGAAGATGGACGCATCACCAGGGATGAGGTGATCAGACGATGAACATTCTTAATAAAGTCACGCGAAAGGCACTCGGTCGCAACCGTATGAGAACATTTGTGACGATTATAGGAATTGTGCTTTCGGCAGCAATGTTCACGGCTGTGACGACGAGTATCACAAGTATACAGGAATATATGAAGAAATGCTGCGAACAGACGGATGGGTCATGGTATGCCAGATACATGACGGCCGATAGTGATAAGTACAAAGAAATCCGTTCCGATGAGGACGTAAGCGCAACGGCATATCTTGAGGACATGGGTTATGCTGTTATTGGAAGCAGCAATGAATACAAGCCGTATCTGTATATAGGCGGAATGAGCGGTAATTTTACCGATATCGTGGCGGTTAATCTGATAGAAGGAAGAATGCCGCAGAATTCAGATGAGATTATCCTTCCGAAGCATCTTATCACCAACGGAGGAGTCAAAGATTACAACAAAGGAGATAAAATCACTTTTGACGCAGGACAGAGAAGTTACGATGGAAAGATTTTATCACAGAGGGACGGCTATCATGCAACTGAAGAAGGAGATGTGAAAGATAATGAAGAGAAGCTTATTAATACCTGGACAAGAGAATATACAATCGTCGGATTCTATGAAAGACCGTCATTCGAGCCGTACTCCGCTCCCGGTTACACTGCTCTCACTGTTGGTGACGGCAGCGATACTGCCGTTTATGATGTCTTTTATAAGACGAAAAAAGCGGGAAAAATATATACAGTTGCACAAAGACTGAATCCGGACGGAGAAAGCACGGAATATAATTCGGATTATTTAAGATTTTCCGGAGTATCATCAAATATAGTATTTAACAAAGTGTTGTATTCTTTTGCAGGCATTCTTATGCTGCTTATAATGTTCGGGTCGGTATCGCTTATATATAATGCATTTTCGATATCGGTAAGTGAAAGGACCAGACAGTTTGGAATCCTTAAATCGGTCGGAGCAACCAAAAGACAGATGCGCCATAGCGTAATATACGAGGGAATGCTTCTTGGCATCATCGGTATTCCCGTGGGAATCGGAGCCGGAATACTTGGTATGTTCATAACATTTAAGTTTACCGGGAAATTCTTCGGAATGATGGTTGTAAATAAGGTTGATGTTGTATTCGGACTTCACATTACATGGCAGGCACTTGTTGCAGCGGCAGTCATATGTTTTGTGACGGTTATGATATCTGCTAACATACCGGCTGCAAGGGCGGCACGCAAGCCTGCGATTGAGGCGATAAGACAGACCGGCGATGTCAGCATCAGGAAAAATAAGATAAAAACATCAAAGCTCACATATAAATTATTCGGTTTTGAAGGTATGCTTGCATCCAAGAATTTCAAAAGAAACCGCAGAAAATACAGGGCAACCGTTCTTTCTCTTTTTATGAGCATAGTCCTTTTTATATCGGCATCAGGATTCTGCAATTATCTTATGAAGGGCATCGATGTGACGAGCGCAACAAATAACTATGATATATCATACTATGTCACGCAGGACACTCTTAATAAGGATGGCAATGACAAAGACAGTATTGAAAAGCTGCTTGAGAACGTGCAGGATGTGACGGATGTAACATATATATATAATGTAAACGATTATTTATTTGATGTGGACGAATCACTGATATCACAGAAGGTGCTTGATATTATGGACGGCAATGTTACAAGATGGAATGTCGGGATACGCTTTGTCAAGGATTCGGATTACAGAAACTACCTTAAACAGATGAACCTGGATGAAAACATATATATGAATACGGATGATCCGGTCGGTGTCATGTACAATGACATCACGATATATTCCAAAAAATATTACAGGCTTGAACTGTTCAATACGGACAAATTAAACCTTAAAGCCGGTAACGGGCTGAATACCGTAACCTTGAACATAGGAACATCGGCCGATGAGACCCCTATGGGGATAGCTACGGACGGTATACCATATCCTATCGTGATGTATCCTTTCAGCGTGCGGGATAAGGTGATTCCTGATGAGATGCAGCAGTTAAACTATTATATTAAATCTGATAACCATAAGGTTTCATATGATAAAATGTGCGACCTGCTTGATACACAGGGACTTTCAAGCTACAGGGCATATGATTATGCTGAGTCGGTGGCAGTAACAAAGGCTATGACAATTGTCATTAAAGTTTTTTCAATGGGATTTATCGTGTTGATATCACTTATAGCACTTGCTAATGTGTTTAATACGATATCGACAAACGTGATGCTGAGAAGACGCGAGTTTGCAATGCTGAAATCAGTCGGTATGACGAAAAAAGGTTTTTACCGCATGATGGATTACGAGTGCATCCTTTACGGTATTAAAGGCGTAGCGCTGGGGCTTCCGGTATCGTTTGCAATAAACCTGCTGATGGCACGTTCAATAGGCTTCGGAATGAATATCGGAGTATTGATACCGTGGAAAAGCGTTATCATAGCGGTAGGAAGTGTATTTCTGGTTGTTTTTGCCACAATGATTTATTCGATGGGTAAAATCCGAAATGATAATCCTGTAGAAACATTGAAGAACGAAAATTTATAATTTTGTAAAAAAGTACATGAAAATACAACATGTTTGTATGATTTGTGTACTTTTTTATTGCATTAAGAGAAATATACAATATAAAATGTACATGATATATAAAAATTACAGTATTATATTTGTTGAAACTGCACATAGAGTATGATAGCCTAAACTCAGAGGGATCAATGACAAGATTCAGGAGGTAGTGTCTATGAAGAATGGAAGGAAATGGCTTGCCGGGGTACTGGCTTTAGCCATGGTAGTAACCACTCTGGTTCCGGGACTGGGAAGCTTCAGCGCAAGCGCCGGTCAGGCACCGGTCGGGGAATTTACGGAGACAAGCATCAAGCTTGATTCTACGGGAAAGTTATCGAGTACTGACAGTGGCCGTACAGGTTCGGACGGTTCGTATAACGGGCTGATATGTTCTGTGCAGGACAGCAAGGCATTGGCCGGTAAATATTTCAGAATCGATTACACAGTTACAGGAGAAGTAACAGATGATGCCAAGTTGTTTAATGTTCAGCCGTTTGACAAATCATGGGGCGGATGGAATGACAACATCATCACGGCAGGAGAAGGTATTAAGAACGGAGATGCTTATACTACATATGTGGAACTTGATAAGATTAAAGCTTCACTTTCTACCGGTAAAGCACTTAAGGGAATTAATATCAGTTTCTTTTCATCAGATGTAAATGCAAAAGTTACTTCGGTTAAGTATATGGTTGAGAATTCACAGGCACCTGCGGATGATGAAGATGATCATCAGCTTGCATCCGATAAGGTAATTCTCGACATAAAAGGAGATGACCTTGTTGCAGCAGGAATCGATGCACAGGCACTTATCGACGGTAATAAGAAGGCTACATTCTATGTCAATATTACCAAGGCGGATGAGTATTCATGGATTGCGGCAAGAACCGGCGGTTCGGGCGGAGGTTCTAACAAATACCTTATAGCATCCAAGTGCACGAAACAGACATCAAGCATATACTGGATTCAGAATTCCGGTAAGAATGACGGAAAGGGAAGTGCGGGAACAGCCAATTATAAATTCCCGGACAACTCAATCTCCAAGAGCAAGATTACAAGCGTTTCAGATTTATCATTAAGAGTTGCAATCAAGACGACCAATACCGAAGCCAAGGTGCTTGGTATAGTATTTAACAATGGACAGAGCGTGAGCGTAAGCTATGACAGTGACGGAAAGGTTACCCTTAAGAAGGGATTTACGGCACCTAAATGCGAGTCCACTTCACTTGAGGACAGCACCAAGATCACGGATGTATGGCAGCAGACGGTAGAGATGCGTAAGGCTAATTTAAAGCTTTCACTTGACTATATTGCCAAGATGGATTCATCCAAGTACACCAAGGAGTCATGGGATGCACTTGGGAGCGCTGTCGCTGTGGCTGAGAAAGAATACAACAATGCATCGGCTACAACAGCGAGCCTTAAGAGTGCAAGAGATAAGTTGGAGAATGTCAAAGCCAAGCTTATATTCAATACTGAAACTGATGATTCCAACGCACTGCCGTTTACAGAGCTTTCGGCACAGGATACCGTAAAAGCAATGGGAGCCGGAATCAACCTCGGTAACACCATGGACGGCCACAGCGGTTTCACACCGAACGAGACATCATGGCAGTCGGCAGTTACCACCAAAGAATATATCAAGGCACTTCATGATGCAGGATTCAATACAGTAAGAATTCCTGTAACCTGGGGAAATATGATTGATGATAAGAACGGTTATGCCATCAATGAGACATGGCTTAACAGAGTTCAGGATATAGTTGACTACTGCGTGGAACAGGATATGTATGCGATTATCAATATCCATCATGACGGCGCAGAACAGACCGGATGGCTCAGGGTTGCAGCTGATGATATTGATTCGGTAATGGAGAAATATGAGGCTGTCTGGAGACAGATTGCAGAGAAGTTCAAGGATTATGACGAGCATCTTATATTTGAGTCGATGAACGAGATATCATGTTCGGCAACAGACAAGAATGGAAGCAATGCGGTAGCATATGATACACCTGTTATTGTCAATTTCAACCAGTTATTTGTGAACACGGTTCGTTCAACCGGTTCAAACAATACACACAGATGGCTTGCCGCTGTTGCACATTATGCCAACAACGGAAGCAATGCCGGATTTACACTACCGGAAGATACTTATAACAGCACCAACAGGATTATGTTTGCAGCACATGTGTATGTCGCATCAACCAATACTACATGGGGATACAATGACATCAAGGGACTTTGGGACAGATTAAGTGCAATGCAGAAGAAATTCGGCTCTGACGTACCTATGTACCTCGGAGAGTACGGCAACAGAATTTATCCGCAGTCAGGAACTGCAACAGGTTACAATGATGTTGCCCGCGCATGGTTCTGCGAAATCGCCAACAGGGCATGTAAGGTGGCAGGCGTTGTTCCTGTAGTGTGGGATCAGGGTTACGGCCAGGATCCGTACGAGAAAGGACTTTTCTCATACTGGAACAGAAAAGAATGTAAACCAATATTTAAAGATATTATCGATGCGATGATGAGAGGTACATACCTTGATGCATCATCAAAGAACCTTAAATATGACTTTACGGATATAACAGAAGATCCTGAAGTTATAGAAATGACTACATTAATTGCAAGTTCGGATACATATACATACAGCGTAGGTCAGAAGGCTTCAATTGATGTAAAAGCTATTCCGGAAGAGACCAATGATGTGCTTCTCTGGTCAACGGATGATGACAGTGTTGTTACAGTTTTCAACGGACAGATCCATGCCAAGGGTGTGGGAAGTACAACGGTACATGCGTACTCACAGAGCGGTTCGGTTAAGATATCGTTCAAGATAAATGTACTTCCGGTTGAATCCGATAAGAAAGTCACAATATCGACGGATGATGATACGGAGACAATAGTGCTTGACAAGAATACGACATTGAATGCCAAGGCAAGCAATGGAGAGAGACTTACATATACATCCTCCAATCCGTCTGTAGCTACGGTAAACAGTCACGGTAAGGTTGTGGCAACGGGAATCGGTACCACATACATCATAATCAAATCCGAGAGCGGTGCGGTTAAGAGAGTACAGATTAATGTTAAGGATGCACTCGATACCGATGAGATCTCACTCGGACTTAAGGTCCTCTATAACGACTCTGCACACAAATATTGGAGCGCAGAGACCGGAACGGTTGTTAAGGCATCACAAGACGGACAGTATACCGTGAAGTTTGACTGTAACACTGATTTGTCAGATGCAGCAGTTAAGGCAGGTATTACTAACCTTGATAAACTTACTGCTATTTATATCAAAGATGAGAATGTTGATAACGGAAGTGCCAAAGCATCTCCGCTTGACAGTTGTAACATTACTATTGACAAGGTCGTACTCGACGGCCAGACCCTTACTCTTAACAGCCTTGCAGCAGCTAAGGAAGCAGTTAAGAACGGAGTATTTGACAGCGGTAATCCTGTCAACGCATGGGACGGCTCCGCAGTGGATGAAGTAAAGGCAACGAATCATGTTGCAACATTTACAACCAACACAGCTCATAAGGTCATTGAAGTGACATTCACACTTTCCGGAATGAAATTCAAGACCCCGACAACCGGAATAGAGCATCCGGCAGAGAAAATCGAAGCTGTTGGAGATACTACAATTAATATCTGCCCTGACAGTAATGCAGACAGCTTTGAGTTAAAAGTTAAAGTCACACCGGCAGAGACAGAGAATGTGGTTACATTCATATCCGGAGACGAATCAATCCTCCGTGTTCCTACAAAGGCAGTGAGTGTTGATGAGAACGGATATGCATCCGTAGAAGTTCAAATATTAAAGAATGCGGATACAACGATCACAGCACTTACCGACAACGGATTAAGTGTGGAATATGAGATTAAGAGAGAACACGATTATGTAGAAATCTCAAGAGTAGATGCCAAAGTAGGTGTTGAAGGTCTCATAACATATGAGTGTACAGAATGTCATAAACAGATGACAGAGACAATTCCTGCGATTGATGAGGATAAACCGGAGATAACACTTGGAACAGAGTGTAAGCCGATTGACGGCAAGACACCTAGTGCAACCATTACGGATAAGGATTTCACATCATCGGAAGGTGTCAAGGGAGTTAAGGTTGATATTACAATTCCTGACAGCGCTAAAGAAAAATGGAACGACTGGTGCGGCAACATTATAAGAGTTACTGACAAAGACGGCGTCCACTACTATATGTGGGGCGGCAGCGGAGTAACATGGGACAAAGACATCGACGGAGACAAGGTTAAAGAAATTACCGGCGGATCAGGCGGAAGCCAGTGGCTCGGAACCGTTGTTGACGGTAAGGTAAGCCTTTACATCCCGGTAGCGGGTGATGAGTTTACAATCGATTTCATTACAGACTGTTATGTCAGCGATGGTGTGGCTACATATGACGGAGTTATATACGTCATTGAGAAAGCGACACTGTTAAAAGAAAATGTTACACCTAACCCATCCGACCCATCAGGTCCAACAGGCCCATCCAAACCGGAAGGCCCTGTTGATACGGGAGATGGCAATATGCCAGGAGTATTAATCATCGCACTTGCAGTAAGTGCTGCAACATGCGTGGCAGTTATGAGAAAGAGAAGAACTGTCGAGAGATAATCATATCATATATCACCAAAGGAAACCGGCGTCTTAATGATGCCGGTTCTTTGTGTAAAATAACTAATATATGACCTGGTATCGTCCGATATACTATATATCAGGCGAAACGGACTTCGCCATGAATTTCAAGGAGGAATTATTATGAGCAATATATCAAATGTTGCAGAGAATGTGTCGGCATACCAGAACACAGCCGATACGAAGAAAACGGATTCCGGTAAGAAAGTAAGCGGACGCACTATCGGAGACGTAAAGCTGAGCGATAAGGCAGCCAAGTATTATGATTCGCTTAAATCCAGGTTCAGTAACATGGATTTCATACTGGTAAGTGAGGACATGAAGGAACAGGCAAAAGCACAGGCAGGCAGTTATGCGCAGGCCGGAAGAATGGTCGTACTTATCGATGAAGACAAGATTGAACGTATGGCTGAAGATGAGGGTTACCGCAAGAAGTATGAGAGCCTTATTGCCAATGCATCGAGTCAGATGTCGCAGATGGGTAACAGTATAGCATCAGCCGGAATGCCCGTAAAGACTTACGGAATGCAGGTCAATGATAACGGAACGGCCACATATTTTGCTGTACTGGAGAAATCGACAGCTGCACAGAAAGAACGCATAGAGAAGAAGGCACAGGAGAAAAAGGCCGAGAAGAAAGCCGAAGCACGCAAAGAAGCCAAGAAAGCTGAAAAAGAGCGGTTAGAGAAGTCGGATGACACGGACACGGTCACCATAACCGCATCATCGTTGGAGGAGCTGCTGCAGAAGATAAAAGACCAGAGCCAGCTCTGCATGAGCGATAACGTGCAGACCGAAGCCGAGAAAAAAGTAGGCCAGAAATTCGATTATTCAGTATAGGACGGAGATAGATATGTCAATATCCATAAATGTAAACCGGAGCGTTACGGAGTTCCCTCAGGAGCAGACCAATTCGTACGCGGTCGGCAATGCAAGGAAAATATCGGAAACCGATATGAAAATTGCCGCCAAACGCAAGTCTGCCGGAGCGCAGGCGATGAAGCTCATAAGTGATGCGTGGACCAAGGACAAAGAGTCTATGAACGGAATCGGAGAGCTCAGGGAGCACATAAACCGAAACCTTGAGGATGTAAGTGAATTATCGGGAAGACTCGATTATATATCCAAGGAGAAAGAGGCTGTCAGAGAGAAGTACGGTATAGACCAGGATTCCCAGGAACAAAAAGACCTTGAGCTTCTTGAAAAATATCAGAACAACAGAGCGGGTGTGTCGGATGATTCATTTTCCAAAGAGGAAATAGAACGGCTGCGTGAGCTTCAGAATATACCGCTGACCGATTACCAGAAGGAAGTCCTTAAGCTTAATTCGACGGCCTGTGAGATATCGGGCGTTATTGAAGAAAAGGAAAACAGTTTCGTAGGTGATACAATGGCTATTACGGATTCCGAAATAGAACGGCTTAAATCACAGGACATGATAAAGGCATCTGCTGCTGCCGAAGACATAATGGATGCCGCGGGCAAAGATATCATCGGTATGCTTGTCGAAGAAAGCAAAGAGCATGTTGATGACAAGCTCGAAGAGGAGCAGAAGAAGGCAGAAGAGGCTAAACAGAAGGAAGAAGAGCAGCAGGAGCTTGTTGATAAAGCAAAGGAACGTAAGGAAGAGGCCGAACAACAGGCCGAGGCCATAAGTGAAGCAAAGGATTCACAGGAAGAAGTTCTTGACGGAGTCGGTAAGGCTGACAGCATCGAGTTAGAGAGTAACATAAAGAAAAAGAGCGTGGATCACGTTGAAGAAGCGCAGAAACAGATTAATAAGATTCTCAAAGACAATAATCTTGTTAATGATGACCTTAAAGGAATTGAAATTGATCTTAATTTCTAAGCTTAATAAAAGCAGCTATGAACGAGCTGACCCCAAAAAGTCTAACTTTTTGGGGCCGGTATATTCATAGCTGCTTTGTTATATTTTCTACTAACCGTTTTTCTTAGCTCTGTAACGGGCTGTCGAATCGAGAATTTTCTTACGGATTCTTAAATTCTTAGGTGTAACTTCAAGAAGTTCATCCGAATCGATAAATTCAAGTGACTGCTCAAGACTCATTATTTTAGGCGGTACAAGTCTGAGTGCGTCATCGGCACTTGAAGAACGTGTGTTGGTAAGATGCTTGGTCTTGCATACGTTTACCTCAATGTCCTCGGAACGTCCTGTCTGTCCGACAATCATGCCGGCATAAACCTTGGCACCCGGTCCGATAAAAAGTGTACCACGCTCCTGAGCATTGAACAGACCGTAGGTTATGGCCTCGCCGTTCTCAAATGCGATAAGTGAACCCTGCTTACGATACTGGATATCTCCCTTATATGGTCCGTATCCGTCAAAAATGGTATTTATTACACCGCTGCCCTTGGTATCGGTAAGAAATTCATTGGTATATCCGATAAGTCCTCTTGAAGGAATTGAGAACTCAAGACGGGTGGTTCCACCGTTAAGAGGTGCCATGCCGTTAAGCTCACCCTTACGCATGCTGAGCTTCTGGATTACCGTACCGGAGCAGTCATCAGGAACATCGATGTAAGCGACTTCCATAGGCTCAAGCTTCTTGCCGCGCTCATCCGTCTTATAAATAACCTCGGCTTTGCTGACAGCGAATTCATATCCTTCACGGCGCATATTTTCGATAAGTACCGAAAGGTGAAGCTCACCACGTCCGGATACTTTGAAACTGTCCATATCGTCTGTCTCTTCTACACGAAGACTGACATCTGTATTAAGTTCACGCATAAGTCTGTCACGGAGATGTCTTGATGTTACGAATTTACCTTCCTGACCGGCAAGAGGAGAGTCATTTACCATAAAATTCATGGTAATAGTCGGCTCGGAGATCTTCTGGAAAGGAATTGCCTGTGGGTTATCAACGGAACAGATTGTATCACCGATCTTAATATCCGTAATACCGGAAATCGCAACTATCGAACCTATTGTCGCTTCGTTTACTTCCACCTTGTTAAGGCCGTCAAACTCATATAATTTGGTTACCTTGACACGCTGGTGTTTGTCAGGGTCATGGTGGTTAACAATCATAACTTCCTGGTTGACCTTGATAACACCGTTGTCAACCTTGCCGACACCGATACGGCCAACATAATCGTTGTAATCGATTGTGCTGATAAGAACCTGCAGAGGTGCCTCTGGGTCCCCTTCCGGAGCCGGGATATTTTTAATTATAGTTTCAAAAAGAGGAACCATGTTATCCGATTCATCTTCTATTTTATATTTGGCATATCCGCCTCTTGCAGAAGCAAATATAAACGGGCAGTCAAGCTGCTTGTCGTTGGCATCAAGTTCAAGTAAAAGCTCAAGAATTTCATCCACAACTTCATCCGGTCTTGCCTCAGGACGGTCTATTTTGTTCACACATACAATAAGGTCAAGGTCTAAGTCGAGAGCTTTCTGGAGAACGAACTTGGTCTGCGGCATAACACCTTCGTAAGCATCTACCACGAGGATAACGCCGTTGACCATCTTGAGTACACGCTCAACCTCTCCGCCAAAATCAGCATGGCCCGGTGTGTCGATAATATTTATTTTGGTATTTTTATAATGAACGGCAGTGTTCTTTGAAAGAATGGTGATGCCTCGTTCACGCTCAATATCATTTGAGTCCATGACACGCTCGGCAACTTCCTGGTTCTCTCTGAAAGTACCGCTTTGTTTCAGCAATTCATCTACGAGTGTCGTTTTACCGTGATCAACATGTGCAATAATAGCAATATTTCTCACATCTTCACGTTTAGTAATCATATAAAACCTCCGATAATATAAATACACATATGCAACCCTGTCTCTTATACACATCTGACGCTGCCGACGATCGCATAAGTGTAGATC
>ENA-OZAG01000071-OZAG01000071.1-human-gut-metagenome-genome-assembly--contig:-NODE-71-length-59758-cov-19.779358_pt1 | contig 59758 bp, 56 predicted proteins | sample MGYA00243300_ERZ653497 | MGnify/ENA primary metagenome ERZ653497 (study PRJEB26926, sample SAMN06164955) | human gut metagenome | biome: ENVO:00009003; feature: ENVO:2100002; material: ENVO:00002003...
CGAGATCGCTCAGTGTCTCGTGGGCTCGGAGATGTGTATAAGAGACAGGCCCTATGTCATGAAGCGCTCTGTGGCATTAAAAGTATAAGCCCTCCGAAGGCTTCGGACATAAAATTGATAAACAGCTGGTTAAAGATGTCATTTTGCATCGTGATATTAATTCCTTTCTGATATCTTATCCAGAGTGCCAAACAGGCTGGTATTTATGAGGAACGGGTCCTCTAAGTAAGGAAAGCCTACCACCGGATACTTAAAATGTTTATGGTTAATTGTCTTTTTCTTTTCCACGAGATTAAACAATATTTTTACGCTTTCTGAATCAGTTATTTTATTTGAATTGAATAGCTCGATAATTCTGTTCAAAGCGCCCCGGTTCCATTTACTTATTGTACACACAGCGATTCTTACGTCACACCTCATAAATTCCTTTAAGGTGTTTGGATTAAGTATGCCGAAATCAATAATCACACGCTCGTATCTCATGTTTAAAATCTCAGTTAGTGTGGACATGACTGCGTGAGGAAAGAAATCTACATTCTTATAAGTAAAAACCTTTTCGTCTGCTGTCTTTGACAGTGAAAGAATTTCGTGTGTACCATTCAGCTCAACATAGGCGGTTCTATACATGCATTTATTGCTCATATAATTACAAAGAGCAAGGCTTATATGTGTTGTGCCTACATTGTGAACGCTGCCACAGACCCCAACTAACTGTGGTGCAGAATGGACTTTCTTAAATATCCTTTTAAAGTGTCTGATAGTGATGCTCCTCCCTTTAGTTCTAACAGCTTTTGAATCAGCGTTTCCTTTTGAACTGAGCTCTTAAACATATCGCTGTCATAAGGAAAGTGATAAACACTGCAATTAAGTAGTGGCGCAATCGCGGAGGCATCCTGTCTGCTGCACATATTACATATAACACTCAGGGAAGCTGTCATTTTTTTGAGAATAGAATGATTCCTGTAGATATCATTCAGATGCCAAAAGCTGCCGTTACATACATATAATACGAGATCCATGTCATATATTTTCTCGTTGCACACATCAGTGCCAAGGTCGTATATCTGTATAGCATCCTTTGGAATATTAAACTGTATACCGTCACTGTAGTCGGGTATGCCCTGAAAGCTTTTGTAATAATAATATCCGTTTTTCTGCTTAAAAATCTGCAGTCCGTCGTGATTACCATGGCAAAGTACGCTTTTTGCTGAGTCTATGTAGATACCATGATATCCAAGGATATTGAGTTCGCAGGTGAGTGAAACGGCCACGTGGGTGGAGCCGCAGCCTCTGTGACTGCCTAAAACTGCTATTTTGTGTATGAGATGTGGCTGACCGGTTAATTTTTGAATTTCCTGTATTTCCTGATATAGCTCTGCGACAGTCACGTAACGCAGTGATGCATCAGATGTTGTTGCTTTTTGGATAATATGCTGAAACTTATGGGAAAAGCTGTCTGGGGTAAAGGTCAGTATATACTGCAGAAGCTGACCTAAGCTGTAAATGTCTGCCGCCGGTGTAATTGTATCCTCGGTAAAGCATTCGGGGGCAGAGAATTCTATATTCCCATAGTGATTGAAGTTATTTCCATCCTGGATAACATATGCCGATACGCCAAAATCGATAAGCTTAAGCTTATTGTGGCATACTATAATATGCTCCGGTTTAAGGTCCCTGTAAATAATGGGAGTAGATATCTGTGTATGCAGATAGATAAAAACATTGCATAATTGTTCACAAATATTAAAAAATAAACCTGGGGAAATTAACTGCTGATGAAGCAAAAATGAATCTAACGTCTCGCCGTCGATATATTCCTCGACGATATAGTAAAAAGCATTGTCCTCTTCGAAGTCAAATATACGTGGTATAGACGGATGCTCAAGAGACTTGAGTAGTCTTGCTTCTGATAATGCGGATTCGGCGAAAGCAGAAGCTTTAGGAACTTTCTTTAGAGCTCTCTCCTGATCCATAGATATGTGTCTGACAAGCGTAACGCTACCGGAGCTGCCGGTTCCGAGATCTTTAATCATCTCATATTTGTCAAACAAAGAATGATTTGTATTTTTCATACGCTCCTTTTGGGTCGAGCGCACATCTCATGGATAACTTATAACATACCTGTAAAATAATTGCAACAATTTTTTTATTTTTTTTTAATAGGCCTCGCGCTTTACAATATGACCGGTGTTTATTATAATAGTTTTACGATTTACACGGATATTTTCGGAAAAGGATGTGAAAAATATGAAAATTGAGAAGGTAAATGATAATCAGATCCGCTGTACTCTTACCAGAGAGGATCTTGAGGACAGACATATAAAAATAAGCGAACTGGCATATGGATCAGCGAAGGCGAAAAGCCTTTTTAAAGATATGGTAGAGCAGGCCAATTACGAGTTTGGCTTTGAAACAAATGATATTCCACTCATGGTGGAGGCAATTCCACTGCCATCAGAGTCTATAGTGCTTATCATCACAAAGGTTGAATATCCGGATGAGCTTGACACAAGATTTTCAAAGTTTTCAGAGGCAGATGACGACTTTACGGACTTAGGAAATGCAGGACAGCCTCCGGTGATAAAGGGAGCTGCTGATATTTTGGAGCTGTTTGAGCGTATCAAGAAGGAAAATGAGAAGACAGCTGATAGTGAGCAGAGCACTGATGATATTACAGAAGAACAGGCTGAGGCTGACGTAGTCAAGCTGTTTGTTTTTGATAAATTTGATGATGTGCGCAGGATTTCGCATGTGCTTGACGGCTTTTACAGCGGCAGAAATGACTTATACAGGGATGTTTCAAGCAATAAGTACTATCTTGTGGCCCACAAGAGTGAGCATACTCCGAAGGAATTCAACAAAGTGTGCAATATTATTTCAGAGTACGCATATCAGAAGAACTATGTGCCTGCCAATGAAGCATTTTTTAAGGAGCATGGTAATGTGATTATTGAAGAAGCTGCCATCCAGACGCTGGCAGTACTTTAACAGAATATTGATTGCAAATAAAAGACGGCCTGCATAAGCAAGCCGTCTTTTCGTAAATTAACCGAGGTCGTGATCGATGAATGTGTTGATTTCAACGACAAGATCATCCGGGTCAAGTCCGTGAACCATAGCAGCCTCTTCGATTGTCTCCATCTGTGATGATGGGCATCCGAGACAGTGCATGCCGATATTTAAAAGTAATGGTGCCACGTTCTGGTCAATCTGAAGAAGATCACCAATCATAGTGTCCTTAGTAACTCTAGCCATTATTGTTTCCTCCTATTAGTCTTTTAATGTGCCTATTATAATACGATTTGCATTTAATTGCAAATTATACTATAAAGATTTTTTTTGAGTAGTTCGATATACTTATTAGACAACGGAATGTTAATACTACAGCAAGGATGCCTGAGAAATTATCAGGAAAGGAAAACACATGAAAATAAACAGGAATATGAGTGCTGTCAGGGCAAATAAGCAGCTCCTCGGTACAGAAAACAGATTATCAAAGTCTATGAAAAGGCTTTCAAGCGGCTACAAGATAAATTCAGCTGAGGACAATCCGGCAGGAATGGCTATCTCCAACAAGATGAAGGCGCAGATAGAAGCGCTTGACCAGGCAAAATCAAATTCGTCAGATGCGCAGAATGTCATGAAAATAGCAGACGGAGCACTTGGTGAGGTAAGCAGCATGCTTCAGAGAATCAGGGAGCTTGCGGTACAGGGCGCTTCAGATACATATTCTGAGAATGATAAAAAGGCTTTGCAGTCAGAGATAGATGAGCTCACCAAGGAGGTGGACCGTATATCGGGCGATACGGAGTACAATACAAAGTCACTGCTCGATGGTTCGAGTGATACACGCGTCTATGTAAGGCAGAAGGATGCAAACGGCAATATGACTCAGGTGAACAGCTATATTACCAGAATCAATTTCTCAGACAATGTGGCATCAGATAAATATGAGCTTACAGTAAATTCGCTCGCAACACAGGCAACAGGAAGTCTCGCGTCTGCCACAAAGCCAGACGCAGAGGGAACGATTTCCATAAACGGTGTAAGTGTGGCTGTGAAGGCAGATATGACTCAGGATGAGTATATTCAGGCGTTGCAGAAGGCAGCGACCACAGCCGGTACTACTATGCAGGTGAATGGTGATAGCATCAGCTTTTTATCAAATGAGTATGGCAGCGACAGCACAGTAAATATATCTCTTTCTTCATCGCTTAAGGCTCTGGCAGGTGCAGGCTATGAGAATGCTGACGATGGAAGTGGAAATATGCAGCTCAAAAGTAACGGTAAGGATGCCGTGGTTACAGGCGGAGAAAATCTGTCGGACAAGACAATAAGAGCCGACGGTAACCGTGTATATGTGGTAGGAAACAGTGGATTTTCAATGGATTTTCTACTGAGCAGTGATATGGATATGACAGCGGGAAGCAGCAATCTGCAGATAGATATTTCAGATATCGGAAATATGGCTGTGCAGATTGGTGCAAACGAGGGCCAGGAGATGAAAATCAGGATACCGGAGGTATCATCGCAGACACTTTATCTGGATACGGTAGATGTGACTGTAAAGGGTGGTGCAGACAAGGCAATGTCCACACTTGATGAGGCGATAGAGTATGTCTCAGGTGTGCGGTCAAGGATAGGAGCCTTCCAAAACCGTCTGGAATCTGCTGAGAGCAGTCTTTCTGAGACTTCTGAGAACATGACCGGTGCATATTCCAATATCATGGATACCGACATGGCAACCGAGATGACGGAATACGCAGCACAGAATATTCTCGATCAGGCCGGAATCTCAGTGCTGTCTCAGGCAAATGACCTGCCACAGCAGGTACTTTCATTATTGTCGAGGTAATAAGCAATGAAAAATGAATTGAAGCAGGAGCTCACCAGAAGACTTTGTGCGTGCAACAATGGCGGACTCGTGCTTGTTATGTATGATATATATTTTGGTTTTTCAGATGATGTAAAAAATGCCCTCATGTCAGAGGACAGGGAAGCCTTGAGAAAGGGCGTGTCGGATGTACAGGCGGCACTTGATGAGCTGATGGGGGCACTTGACTTTAAGTATCATCTGCAGGACAGCTTTATCCACTGTACTCATACTGCAAGAGGCCTCTTTTTTAGTTCATTAAGCCTCATTAAACCTCATTAAGCCGCTTGGCACAGTTTAATAGAAATTTATACCGCATGGAAACAGCCTTGGCCTGATAGATGTAGTAGTCAATTAAATCGGGCTCAACCACATTTTCCAGGTTAGTGTATACAATTTGAAGTTCATCTGTTGTTTTCTTGATGTCATCCTGTAAGGTCTTGTAACCGTCATTTACAGGCGTTTCTTTAAATAATTTCATGAATTCCTCCAACAAAATAAGTCTTAATACAAGTATAAGCAAAAGAGTTTCTTCTATTCACAGATTTTGTAAAAAGTGCTTTTGACATGTGAAAAACCAGTAAAATCAAGGTTTTGACTGGGGATTAATGTGTTGGGTTTGGCTGCATTTTGTGGATAACTAACAAAAAGTATTTATTTTAAAAAAAGCTATAGACAAAATCGGGATTGCGTTGTTATAATTCGTCTCACGAAAGGAGAGGTGATGAAAATACAGTGATTGTGAAATTAATATCACACCTCATGCTGTATATACTGCTTACAGTAGCAGCAATTGGGGATTTCAAAAATTATAGAATCAGTAACCGGCTGATTCTGACGGGACTTGGTTGTGCGTTTCTATTTCGCTTAGTGGGGGGCAAGGTAGCGAGCATCATCTGGTTTCTTCCAGATATAGTTTTTCCGGTTGTCATTTTATATTTCTTATATCTTTCAGGCATTTTAGGAGCCGGGGATATCAAGTTATTTTCAGTAGTATGTGCATTTACAAATTTAAGATTTACCGCCTTGTGCATGGCAGCCACTTTTGTGACGGCAGCGGGATATGGTCTCATAAGTATGGTGCTTAAAAAGGAGCTCTTTGTGCGTATGAGGGATGGATTTTTATACTTAAACGGTATACTGTGTGGCAGATTTATGCGGTACCGCGGACAGGGGAAAGCTGTTAGTTTCGCGGTATACGTGCTTTTGGGAACAGCCATGGCAGATATCTGGTTTTACGGCATGAGGTGATGGAAGGAGGGTTAAAGTACCATAGATGAAAAAAATCAGACTAGGAATTTATATTGAGGATTCAGAATATGGCGACAGACTGACATGCTATTTCATGAATCATTATAAGGATCAGCTGGAGATACATATGTATACAATGAAAGAGCAGCTGGAACACATAGAGGGCGAGATAGATATCATGCTTTCAAGTGAGCTTGACCAGTGGAATAACAAGTATATCCCACTGATACAGATTGTTGAGGAAACACCTATTAAGAGTGAGGAGGGTATATACTTTGTGGAAAAATATCAGGAAGTAAACCGTATAGTGGAAGAGATTTTAAAGCATGTGGGCGGCGAGGTGAGAGACCTTAAGAGTGAGGGCTCTTTGATAGGTCAGACGAGGCTTATAAGCGTGTATTCACTTGCTGATAATCAGTATCAGATGCCTTTTGCGATGACTTTGTCCTCTATTTTGAGTGAGAATGAAAAGGTACTGCTTATGGATTTTCAGGAGAATAGTGGATTATCGCGGATGCTTGAGCAGAGTGTGGAGCATAATCTGGACGAGCTATTGGTGATGGCCGAATCCGGACGATACTCGACCAACAGGATAAACAGCTGTATCGGAAGAAAGCATAAGCTGGATTATGTATATCCGATTGAAAATACAGAGTGTCTGTGTGAAATAAATACGGTAATATGCAACAATCTGCTTCAGATGCTAGGCAAGGAAATGCACTATGACTGCATAGTTCTCAATATGGGAACAAGATTTAAAGGCTTTTTTGATATTCTTGGCAGATGCAGTGATATCTACCTGGTACAGAAAAAAGGCGGAATCAGCCAGTGGAGAGAGTACGAGTTTACAGAGGAGCTGATTGAAAGAGGCTTAAGCAATGTAGTTGAGAGGATTAAGCTGATTGAGCCTCCGGTCATCACGACACCGGTATCTACATGTGATAAGCTTGTAGAGCTGTGGAAGTGGAATGAGTTTGGAGATGTCATAAGAAACATGACTCGGGGTATTTCGTGTGCTGGATGATTTTGGACAGAGAATAAGAGATATTATACTTTCTGAAATGGATTTGTCCAGAGAGCTGAGTGATGAGGAAATATGTGATTTAATCGGAAGCGTGGTTTCAAGAGAGGCACGCGACAGACCAATGACTATAAAGGATAGAGCTGAGCTTGAGCGCACCATATTCAACTCTCTGCGTAAGCTTGATGTACTGCAGGAGCTGGTGGATGACAGGGATGTGACTGAAATTATGGTAAACGGTCCCAATGATATATTCTATGAAAAAGCCGGAAGAATCCAAAGGTTCAATGGTCATTTTTCATCGGAAGAGAAGCTGGAGGATGTGATACAGCAGATTGTGGGACGCCATAACAGGGTTGTAAATCAGGCATCACCGATAGTTGATACCAGGCTTAGTGACGGCTCCAGGGTAAATATAGTGCTAAACCCCATATCTATAGGTGGCTCGGCTGTATCAATCAGAAAGTTTCCGGAGCATCCTATGAGCATGGAGAGGCTTGTTGAGATAGAAGCTCTCTCGCCGGAGGTGGCAAGGCTTCTACAGATACTGACGCAGGCAAAATACAATATATTTATTTCCGGTGGTACAGGCTCCGGAAAAACGACCTTCCTGAATGCTCTGTCACAATATATTCCTGATGATGAGAGAATTATTACAATTGAAGACTCAGCGGAGCTGCAGCTTCTGGGAGCTAAAAATATAGTAAGGCTTGAGACCAGAAATGCAAATACCGATGGGGTTACTCCAATTACAATAAGAGATCTTATCAGGACGGCTCTTCGTATGAGACCGGACAGGATAATAGTGGGCGAGTGCAGAGGTGCAGAGGCGCTTGATATGCTTCAGGCTATGAATACAGGACATGACGGCTCGTTGTCCACCGGCCATGCCAATTCACCACATGATATCATTTCAAGAATTGAGACTATGGTGCTTCAAGGTCAGGATTTCCCACTCAATGCGATACGGCAGCAGATAGCATCCGGAATAGATATCATTGTCCAGCTTGGCAGGCTGAGGGATAAAAGCAGGAGAGTCCTTGAGATATCAGAGGTGGATGGATTTATGGATGGTGAAATTGTGCTGCATACGCTGTATCGTTTTGAGGAAACCGCTGTTTTGGACAGTGGGAGGATACAGGGCTTTTTAAAGAAAGCAGGGACACTTTGTCACACCGACAAGCTTATGGCAGCAGGGCTTAGTGTATAGGCTGTTATGTGGCATTTAAAGTAAGAAAGGCTGTAGCTGTCAGTATAGGAATATATGTTACTGAACAGTTATGAAGGGTTTGATTATATGGATTACAGCAGATATTCCATGTGCACAAAGGATTGGGGGATTGTTTTCATAAAAAGTATGGCTGCCACAGTGATTATCGCATATTTGTTTTATGACAGTCCTATTGTTGTTATTGCTTTTCCGGCGGTGTTTGCGTATTGTGCAAAGCTGTGCAGGCAGGAGGGTGTCAGAAGACAAAAGGAAAAACTAAATGAAGAGTTTATGAATGTACTTAAGGTATTGAGCTCGAATATGCTGGCCGGATACTCTGTGGAGAATGCATGGCAGGAAGCTGAAAAAGAGATGGAGCTCATGTATGGGAATAATTCGCTTATGCTGTCTGAGATACAGGAGATGAACAGGCAGATAAAGATGAATCAGACATTTGAGGCGGTGCTGTCAGAATTTGCTCATAGAAGCGGTCTGGAGGATATAGTCAATTTTTCTGATATTTTCTCATTTGCAAAGAGAAGCGGCGGCAGATTTGTGGATATCATAGAGTCTACCACTTACAGGATGTGGACAAAGTATGATACCAACCGACAGATAGAGGTTGCGGTTTCTGCCAAAAGACTTGAGCAAAAGACTATGAACTATATTCCGATATTTCTTTTGGCATTTTTAAAGCTGTCTTCAAGAGATTATATGTCTGCACTATATGGAAACCTGATCGGGGTAATCTTTATGAGTACCTGTCTTTTAGCCTATGCAGGGGCAATTAAACTGGCAAAGAAATTTTTACAGGTAGGAATAGGCATATGACGGGAGGAAAGAGGCTTAGAATAGCAGCATTATTTGTTATAGTTTTAGTTTTTGCTTTTATCATGGACATGTCGTCAAATGCTATAACTGATAATACACTTACACGCAATGATACAGGTGACGGAGATGCAGTATATGACCTGGTGCTAAATGCGGATGGACTCGATGAGGATTACAGCTATCAGCTGAAGGTTAGGGAGGAGCAGCCTTCGGATAAACAGGCGAATGAGCTGTTTACACAGGCAAAAAACGAGATAGACGACAGCTTTTGCGAAAAAGGCCAGAGTGTAGAGCAGGTCAGAGGACATATAAATATGAAGGAAGCATATGCCCAAGGAGCTGTGGAGGCAGAGTGGACACTGAGTGACTATGATTTGGTTGATATTGATGGAGATGTGAACCAGGATGCATTTGAGGAGACTGATGATGAACAGGGAAAGCTGATTAGCGCAAGTGTTGAGCTTTCCTGTGGCGAACACAGACAGCTGTATGATTTCTCATTTGTGGTATTTCCGGATGAACTGGACGCAGGCGAGCGCCTCATAAAGGGTATCAACCGACATATTGACAGTGAGATGTCAAAGACAGGCACTAAAAAGCTCACACTGCCGGATGAGGTAGATGGAGTAAAGCTTAGCTGGTCGCAGGAAAAAAGCAATATGGCAGCTAAAATAGCCATGCTTGAAGTTGTTGTTATAGTTCTTCTGGTGCTTGAGAAAAAGGAAAAAAAGAAGACGGCGCAGAAGGAGAGAAATATACAACTGCAGCTCGAATATCCGGAGATAGTCAGCAAAATGGCTGTTTTGATGGGTTCAGGAATGACTGTGGAGCAGGCATGGAATAGGATTACCGCCCGTTATCTTGATGAGAGGAAAAATAATGATAAGAATATTATGCCAGCTTACGAGGAAATGCTTGTGACGGAGAGAGAAATCTCAGATGGCGTGACAGGCAGAAAAGCATACGCAGATTTTGCGGAAAGAGTAAAGCTGCCATGCTATCAGAAGCTTGTACGCATTATTTTACAGAGTATTCACAAAGGAAGTAAGGGTGTATGTGAAATGCTCGAGAAGGAATCGGAGGATGCATTTGATGAGAGAAGGCTTTTAGCCTTAAAGCTTGGTGAAGAGGCCGGCACCAAAATGCTTATGCCGATGATGATTATGATGGCTATAGTCATAGCAATAGTAATAGCACCCGCAATCATTGATTTTAAAATATAGAAAGGAAAAATTATGTTAGGATTTAAGAATTTTTTATTAGATGAGGATGGCGCTGGAGTAGTGGAAATGATACTGATAATTGTCGTGTTAATCGGTCTGGTGCTGATTTTTAAGAAGCAGCTTACAACACTTGTAAACAATATCTTTCAGACAATCTCAAGAGAGGCTGGTAAAGTGTGAGAGGCAGTATAACGATATTTGCCACAATGCTTCTCATGCTGGTGTCACAGTTTCTGTTTACTGTACTGGAAGCCGGAAGGAATCTGACACTTACCAATATAGCATGCATGAATTCAGAGGCTGTAGCAGAGTCAGTTTTTGCGCAGTATTGCAGACCATTGTGGGATGAATACCATCTGTTAGCGTATGATGCCGGAAGTGACGCAATGGGCAATGTGGATATCGAAAATGTCAAGTCGTATATGAAGCAGCTTACGACTGACAATTTTAAGATAAGCGATTCAGGAGCTTTTGCCGGGGGTACTATTGTAAACGGCACCAGTATGCTAAGGTTGTCAATGGATGAGTTCGAATCCATGAAATATGTGCTCATGACGGATGATGGTGGTGATGTGTATACAAATGCGGTTGTCTCATATATGAAGAAAAATATTGGTTATGAAACAGTCAAAAATCTTTACAGTCAGTATAGCTCATTAAATGAAAACAAGTCTGCGGGTGAGTATGATGACAGTAAAATAGATAGTGCGTTAAAAGCCTTAAAGGATAATGCAGCTTATGAAGGCGGAGGCAAAAGCATAGCGAGGTCGTCACCGCCAAGAGCTTACAGTGCTCCTTCATCGGTTTCGAAAGCAAAGCAGACGTCAGAAAGTAAGGAAGAAAGCACAGAAGGCGGTAATGCAATAGAAAATCCGCTGGTCAAGGTGCAGAAAGTAAAGGCATCAGGCATATTATCGCAGGTGGTTGATGAGAGCACGGTGTCAGGAAACAGTATTGATACATCAGCCAGAGTGTCCGGGCGAAGTCTGCATAAAGGAACAGGGGGCTGGTCCGAAAGTAGTGATGACTGGTATGCGAAAGTACTTATGCAGCAGTATATTCTGACATATATGAGCTGTTACACTGATACAAATCCCAATCATGCCCTTAACTATGAGGTGGAGTACATCATAGGAGGCAGAGCGAGTGATAAGGATAATCTGAAGATCGTTATAGCAGAAATACTGGCTCTGCGTGCGGCTGCCAATATGGCATACCTGGCAGGAAGCGCATCAAAGCAGGCACAGGCGATGGCTCTTGCTGCAATTATCGGTGGAATTACTCTGACACCGGAGGTAATTGAAGGGGTGGAAAAGGGAATTCTGGCGGCCTGGGCATTCTGTGAAAGTGTGCTGGATTTAAGGGCACTTTTGGATGGGGATAAGATTCCACTGATAAAAAGTGATACGTCATGGACATCGAGTCTGTATGGCATGACAAGCATGCTCACAGGGCAGGTGAAGGCAAAAAGCTCAAATGAAGGAATAGGCTACAAATCATATCTGGGTATGCTGCTTTTTACAAAGAGCATGAAAAATATAGCGTATCGCTCGATGGATGTGCAGGAGGCTACAGTGCGTATGACCGGTGCGCATGAAAGCTTTAGGATGGACAATGCAATCTGTGAGCTTAGTGCAGATGTAAGGTACAAATATCATGGCATATTTTTATGCTTTGTGAATCTTTTAGATGGGGCAGATAACGAGTATACCATTAAAAATAAGGCAAAGTATTCCTATTATGGACGCTGACTAAATAAGAAGGAAAATAAGAAAGGCAGGTGTATGAAGGTGTCTTTTGTTAATAAAGTAAAGTTCCACATAAAAAAACTTTATAGAAAGGCCAAACTCCCAGGCGATGATAGTTCTCAAAAGATGCCCTCATGCACCTGCCTGAAAGCGTCATATACACTTGAGGCCGCGGTAATATTTCCGCTTGTAGCAGGCTTTTTTGTATTTATACTTTTTTTCTTCAGGGTGGTTCAGGTGGAGTCGCAGGTGAAGGCTGCTCTGTATTATTCATCCAGGATGAGTGCATTAGCGAGCAGTGCAAATGATTCGTCCGTTGTCTCAGTGGCGACAGCAGAGGTACTATTCAGGAGCCAAATATCTGACTCGAAGCACATTGATACATACGTGAGCGGTGGAAGGTATGGAGTGTCACTGCTTGGCTCAAGTATGGATGGTGATGATGTCTCGCTTAAGGCAAAGTACAAGGTTAAGCTTCCGGTGAGCTTTTTTACGGTAGATGGAATATGGATAGAGGATTATAGCAACAGCAGAAAATGGACAGGCAAAAATCCCGGTGAAAAGACGGACCCATATGTGTTCTATACTGACTATGGTAGTGTTTATCACCTGTCCGAGCAGTGCAACTACCTGGATTTAAGTATAAAGAGCATTAAATGGTCACAGGTGGGGGCAAGCAGAAACAAAGATGGTAGGAAATACCACGCATGCTACTGTGCAGCGGATAAAAAAACAAAAACCTCGACGGTATTTATAACAGACTATGGCACGAGCTATCACGGAAAGCTTGGATGTAGTAAGCTTAAGCGGACAGTACACAAGGTGCACAAATCGGAGGTAAATGGCAAAAATCTGTGCAGTAAATGTAAAGGAGAAGGAACATGATACAGCTTATCATTTTACTTGGAATAATCAGTATAATTGACTTTTCAACCAAAAAGATACCGGTAGTTGTATTGGTAGTAATGGGGATTGTAGGTATTGCAAGCTCTTTTTATGCGAAGCAGTCAATTATATCAGTGGCTGTTGCCCTGATTCCCGGTATAGTGCTTATGGCAGCTGCGTTTCTTACAGGAGAGCAGATAGGCTATGGAGATGCAGTTGTTGTGACGCTTATGGGATTGTTTGTGACTGCTGACATAGTGTGCAGCACTATGGTGATGGGATTGACAATAGCGGGAACAATCTCTGTTATTTTAATTGCATCAGGTAGGGCTGGAAGAAAGAAGCAGATTGCATTTACACCATTCCTACTGCTTGGATATGGACTGACGGAGGTGTTTATGTGACTGGAAATAAATTAAATGTAGATTTATCTTATGGACTAAAAGGCAGTTATACAGTGGAAGGTGCGATTATTATACCTATATTTATTGTTATGCTTGCGATAGCGATGAAGATGGGGCTTGTGCTGTATAACGAAATGAAAGCAGACAGCTCTTATGAGTATGCTACTGATATGTGGCTGGTGGATGATTTCTATAATTATCAGGTTTTGAAAGAGGTTGTAAATGAATTCTAATGAAATAGTATATGAAAGAAAGATGACAGGCAGCTTTATGAAGCTGCGTTGTGACGAGGTGAAGCCGTTAGATGAAAAGATATTGTTGAAAAACAATATTCCGGGCTTTCTGAAGATGGAGAAGTGTTATGTGAATAATGAAGGGCAGTACTGGTATGATATATCCGGAGTTCAGTCTTTGGAAATGCGCTGCCAGTATAATGATATAAAGCTTGAGTTTCTTGAAAAGCTTGTGGTGAGTATCTGTAACAAGATGGAGCTTTTGGAGAATCATCTTGTAGGCACAGACTGCCTGGCACTCGATCCTCAGCTAATACACATAAAAGGGGTAAATCAGGATGAGGAAATATATTTCACAGCATACCCGGCACAGATGAAGACTATGTGTACTACATTCCAACATCTAATGGAGTATATGCTAACGAAACTTGACCATAGTGATGCTGAAGCGATACATATAGCATATGGCATATACGAGAAAACAATAAATGGAAATTACAGTATCGCTGATATTAGAAATGCCATAATCGAGGAGCGACAGAAAAAGGTGGCAGAAAAGCCGGTGGAGGAGGTGGTTGCGCCGATTTCACAGCCACAGGTCAGAGTAGAGGAGCCTAAGGAGCAGATAAAGCCTACACTGTACGATAAGCTTCGGGTGTATCTGCTGGAGCAGCTGGACATCAGGCTGCCAGAGCGAAAGAAGCAGACGTCAGCGATAGAAAAGCCTAAAAAACTGGACATAAACAGAAAATGGTTTAAAAAAGAAAAACGAAAAGAAAATCGTGAAAAGGTAGATGACACCATGCTTATACACCCAAGCTCAGAGGCTGCACCGGAGCCTGTACCGCGTCAGATACACCCCACTGTATGTCTGAGCGATTACAGGGAGCACCCACAGGGCATGCTTTTGTATGAGGGCATGGAAAACCGTAGTAACATAATAATAGACAAAGATTGTACGCGTATTGGTCAGGGCGATGAGGCCGATGCAGTAATAGGCAAGGATACAATAAGTCATTTTCATGCAGTTATAAATAGGCAAAACCAGGAATTTTATCTGGAGGATTTAAACTCCACAAATGGAACCTTTGTGAATAATGAGGTGCTTGCGTACAAGCAGAAGAAGCAGCTCAAGTCAAATGATATCATCAGATTTGCCGATGTTAAGTACCGGTTTGTATAATTGTTGCAAATAAGCTCCTTAAAATTTATAATAAGAAAAAGTATTTAATAGGAAAATTAAGGAGACCCCACAGATTTGCAGAATATAAAAAGATTTGATGATAAACCATATATGACAATTGGCATAATAGTGGTAAATATAATAGTTTTTGTGCTGATGAGTTTATCTGGCAGCACACTTGATGCACAGTATATGGCTGCCCACGGAGCCATGTACCCTGAGTATATAAAGGATGGTCAGTATTGGAGGCTGCTCACTTCTATGTTTATGCATTTTGGATTGATGCATATACTTAACAATATGGTGGTTTTAGGCGCTGTCGGTCAGATAGTCGAGAAGGCTATGGGGCATGTGAAGCTTCTGATTACATTTCTTGTGTCAGGCATGTGTGGAAGTGTATTATCGTACATCGTTATGCTTTATAATAATGACTTTGCGGTATCGGCAGGCGCCTCCGGGGCGATATTTGGTCTGGTGGGAGCACTTGTGTGGATAGTTATAGCAAACAGAGGCTTTTATGAGGGCATCAGCAGACAGCAGGCTGTATTTATGGTTATACTGATGATATACTATGGAGTTTCAACGCAGGGAGTGGACAATTGGGCTCATGGAGGCGGACTCGCAGGCGGATTTGTTATTTCAATTGTTTTATATCGCAAAAAGAGATATAATAAATATAGTATCAACTAGAAATTAATTGTAAGAGAAGCTGCATGAAGATAAATATTTATTATGATGGAAGATGCATGCTTGATCAGATATTTCCGTTTTAATGGGCTTTTTGATTCTGAACAGTTACAAAATAATTATATATATGAGGTGACAAAGATGAAAGATGACAACTGTATTTTCTGTAAACTGGCAAATGGGGATATCCCAACCAATTCAATCTACGAGGATGATGATTTCAAGGTAATACTCGATGCAAGTCCTGCTACAAAGGGACATGCACTTATCCTTCCAAAGCAGCATTATGCAAATATTTTCGAGATTGATGATGAGACACTTGCCAAGGCAGCAAAGCTTGCAAAGAAGATTATGACACACGAGAAAGATGTGCTTGGCTGTGAAGGCTACAACCTGGTACAGAACAATGGCGAGGTGGCAGGCCAGACAGTATTCCATTTCCATATGCACCTGATTCCAAGATATGAGTCAGATGACAACAAGAATGTCATAGAGTGGAACCATAAGGAGTTCACTGATGATGAGATGAAGACAATCTGTGATGAGATGAGCATGTAATAGCTGCTAATAGTTACACATTATTAAAAAACAAAAAGCCCGGATATGCAAATGTAGTTCATATCCGGGCTTTTTCTTTTTTATGATATGCAATGACGCTTTAAACAGACTCTGACCCTATGACGACTTCTTCACCTGAGAGTTAATCAAATCGATTATAGTGGCGATGGAATCCATCTGACCGCTTTTTGCCATGGCATCCTTATATTTATCCCTGTTGCCGTACACCTCTTTTACTGCGCTAAGCAGAGAATCCTTTGTGAGCTCCTCCTCCTCGATGACATATGAAAAGCCCTGCTTTTTGAAGGATTTTGCATTTAATACCTGGTCTCCGCGGCTGGCAGCAGCAGAAAGAGGAATCAGGATGTTTGGCTTGTGCAGAGCAAGCAGCTCGCAGATGGAGTTGGCTCCGGCTCTTGAAATAGCCATGTCAGCCAGAGCAAACATGTCGGTGAGCTCAGCATTGGCGTACTCAAACTGTGCATAGCCTGTGATTCCGGCAAGCTTGTTGTCCAGATTGCCCTTTCCGCAGAGGTGAATCACATAGAAATCCTTTAGTAGTTCAGGAAGAATCTCACGGACAGCTTCATTAACCTTTTTAGAGCCGAGGCTTCCTCCGATGATGAGGATGACAGGCTTATTGTGATCAGGAAAATTACAAAGCTTTATGGCATTTTCCGCAACGCCGCTAAAAAGCTCGCGTCTGATAGGTGATCCGGTGAGCACAGCCTTGTCTGCAGGCAGATATTTCATGGTCTCAGGGAAATTGCAGCAGACCTTTTTGGCACCCTTTATGGCGATTTTATTGGCAAGTCCCGGGGTGATATCCGACTCGTGGATGATGGCAGGCACATGGCAGTGCTTTGCGGCAAGCACGACAGGTACGGAAACGAAGCCACCCTTAGAAAATACTACATCAGGCTTGAGTTTTTTCATGAGGCTTACAGCCTGACCGTAGCCCTTTAACACGCGGAACGGGTCTGTAAAGTTCTTCCAGTCAAAGTATCGGCGCAGCTTTCCTGATGAAATGCCGTGGTAAGGAATCTTTTGGGCTTCGATCAGCCCCTTCTCCATTCCGTTTACTGAGCCAATGTATTCGATATCGTATCCGGCCTCCTTAAGTGCCGGCATAAGAGCTATATTTGGAGTGACATGACCTGCAGTACCGCCGCCTGTCATAACTATTTTCTTCATATATATGTATCCTTTCTTGCATTCCTGTTTGTCTCATATTTATATTATACTCAACACAATAAAAGTCAATACCAAGTTACCGGTGAAAGTTTGCCCTGCAATACCAGATAAATGTCGAAACTTGCGACCGATAGGAACTGTTAAGTTCAAGTGAATTGGTTATAATAATCAATAGTACATCATCCTGCGTTATAGGTTAAGTTAAATTTTGAATGATGTATCGGAAAAAGAATAGTAGGGAGGACACATTAATATGGAATTATCAATGGACAATATGGACATCGTGGCAGGAGGCATACTTGCGATAATGCTTGCACTTTTCATGCTGACAGTCATTGTGACCTTGTTCGCACTCTCACACAGGATAAGACTTTTGAGCAACGAGATTTATAAAATAGAAAAACAGGTGAGCGACTACATAGACGAGCTGTCGAGAAGCGAAAGCGACAAGCTGGAGATAGAGCATAAGGCACATCAGAATGGGGTGATTTCATCGGTGCTGCAGGAGATTTTTCCATGAAATTTGACAAAATGCTATTACTGTGATATTATACCGACTGTAACAAAGTTGTAACAAATGCAACATAGGTGTAATAAACGTAACAAAAACAACATATACTACACCATATGGAGGATTATATGAAGCTAAACAAAAAAGTAATCGATAGCATTACGGTCTGTGGACTGTGCGCCATGCTGACGGTTACCGCGGTTACTAACAGCGGACGCTCTGAGGTCAAAGCAGAGGATAAGGTGCTAGCAAACACTGGTTTAGAGCATACTGGTTATAATAGTTATGCTGGCGTGGCAGCGACTCTTTTTGATTATGAGAAGGGTCTCACAGCAGAGAATGCTGTTACAGTAGAAAAAGAAAATGTTGAGATGGTGGCAGCAGCACAGGAGGCACAGCCACAGCTCACACAGGAGCAGCAGGAATGGCAGACAAAGCTTATGCCAAACGTTGAAGAATCACTCAACGTAAGAGCACAGGCCAATGAACAGTCAGATATTGTTGGAAAATTATATAAAGGAAGTGTGGCAGACATCGTAGAAAACGATGGCACATGGGCTCACATCAAGTCAGGAAATGTAGACGGATACGTTAATGTTTCTTACTGTGTGACCGGAACTGACGCACTAAGCTATGCTTACGACACATGCGGAGAAATCGCCACAGTAAATACAGACGGACTTCGTGTGAGAGAGGCAGCAGATACAAACAGCAAGGCCTTAGAGGTAGCTGACCAGGGCAAGACCTATCAGGTGGACCGCGCAGCACAGGCACAGGATGGCTGGATTGCAGTAGTAAGCGATTCACAGACAGGATATATCGCAGCAGATTATGCGACACGTTCCCTCAACACAAGAGTGGGTATCACAATTGAAGAGGAACAGGCTCAGATAGCTGCACAGAAAGAGGCAGAGAGAAAGGCCGCAGAAGAAAAGGCAGCCGCAGAGGCAGCCAAAGCAGCACAGAAAAATACATCAGAAAATACTTCATCAAAGAAGGCTGAGACCACACAGGGCGAGGCGGTAAGTGCAGGAGCAGATGACCTGACACTTCTTGCTGCAATCATCGAGTGCGAGGCAGGCGGAGAGAGTTATGAATGTCAGCTTGCAGTAGGAGCGGCAGTCATCAACAGAGTAAAGAGCAGCTCATATCCAAATAGCATCTCAGGTGTTATTTATCAGAAAGGCCAGTTTGGACCGGCATCATCAGGAAAGCTCGCAAGAAAGCTTAGCGGACGCATTTCTTCTTCATGCTACAGTGCAGCACAGGAGGCAATGTCCGGAGTGGACAACACAGGAGGATGTACATCCTTCAATGACCACGGCTCAGGAATATCAATCGGAAATATGAAGTTCAGATAATATACAGCCGATATAAAGAAATAACAAAGAGGCTGCAAATCAACAAAGCTTGTTGGTTTGCAGCCTCTTTAATTATTTGTACGGCGTGGTTTTACAGTCAGAGCGTCAATGCTTCAAACCTCTTGCAACATACCACAAAATAGAGTAAAATGACATCATTATAGCAACCTACAGATATAAATTATAGCAACCTGCATCTATAAACGATGCAAATAAAACCCAGGAGGCAAGAGCAATGCAGTTAAAGGGACGAAACTTTTTAAAACTTATGGATTACACTCCGGAAGAGATTACTTATCTGATTGACCTCTCACAGGAGCTGAAGGAAAAGAAGAAAAAAGGCATCAGACATGATGACCTCACAGGCAAGAATATAGCGCTGATTTTTGAAAAGACCAGTACCAGAACTCGCTGCTCTTTTGAGGTAGCGGCACATGACCTTGGAATGCATGTCACATACCTTGACCCGAGCGGTTCACAGATAGGTAAAAAGGAGAGCATCGCCGATACAGCGCGCGTGCTCGGCAGAATGTTTGACGGAATCGAGTACCGTGGATACGGACAGGAAATCGTGGAGGAGCTGGCTAAATATGCAGGCGTACCGGTATGGAACGGCCTGACAAATGAGTTCCACCCGACACAGATGATAGCAGATATGCTTACAATCCGTGAGCACCTCGGCAGACTCAAGGGCGTGAAATTTGTATACATGGGCGATGCAAGATACAACATGGGCAATTCACTCATGGTCACATGTGCAAAGCTTGGCATGGACTTCGTGGCATGCACAAACAAGAAATATTTCCCAAATGATGAGCTTGTAAAATACTGTAAGGACGTTGCAGAAACAACCGGCGCATCAATCACACTCACAGAGGATGTGGCAGAGGGCACAAAGGACGCAGATGTTATCTACACAGATGTGTGGGTATCAATGGGCGAGCCGGAAGAGGTATGGGCAGAGCGAATTAACGACTTAAAGCCATATCAGGTAAATGCAAAAGCATTTGAAAATGCAAAGGATAGCGCAATCTTTATGCACTGTCTGCCTGCATTCCATGATTTAAAGACCACTATCGGCAAGCAGGTCTATGAGAAGTTTGGACTGAGCGAGCTTGAGGTGACAGACGAGGTATTTGAGTCAGAGCGCTCAGTGGTATTTGATGAGGCAGAGAACCGTATGCACTCAATCAAGGCTATCATGCGTGCAACACTTGCTGATTAGTACATCGAATAATAAGTAACCAGCCATATGACTTGCCTGATTTCCCATCTGCGGCGTTGTAGTCAATCGACGTAGCCACCGCTACGCCTCATTCCTCCGCCTTGCAGATGAAAATTCATTCTGCGTCATATAGCCAGAAACTTATTTTTCGATGTACTAGTACGGTAAGCAATGACCGCAACAAAAGATTGACGGAAAGCTAAGGAATAAAGTATGAAGGAAGAAATACTTAGGCTTCTACGCAGCGCTGACGGCTATATTTCAGGGCAGGAGCTATGCAACCGGTTCGGAGTATCGCGCACAGCCGTGTGGAAGGCCATAAACCAGCTAAAGGAAGCCGGATATGAGATAGAGGCACAACAGAATAAGGGCTACAGGCTCATGGCAGCGCCGGATTTGATGACAGAGGCGGAGATAAAAAGCCTAATGCACACAGAATGGGTGGCAAAGGAAGTGCTGTATTTTGATACAATAGACTCCACCAACACCAAGGCTCAGGAGCTTGCCGAAAAAGGCTATCCGAGCGGCACCTTAGTCGTAGCGGACAAGCAGGAGTCAGGCAAGGGGCGCCGCGGCCGCAGCTGGGTATCGCCGTCCGGCACAGGTATTTTCATGACACTTATGATAAAGCCTGATATCAATCCCAACAATGCATCCATGCTCACGCTTGTGGCAGCGCTTGCTGTCGCAAAGGCCATAACAAGCGTAACCGGCGAGGAAGCCATGATAAAGTGGCCAAACGACATTGTGGTAAACGGCAAAAAAGTGTGCGGCATACTCACAGAGATGAATGCGCAGTTTGACTACATCAACAATATTGTTGTAGGTGTTGGTATCAACGTGCATAATGAGAGCTTTCCGGAGGAAATCAGTCAGATGGCGAGCTCACTCATGATAGAAGCAGGTGGCAAAAGATTTCACCGTGCGCAGATAATCGCAGAGACCATGTTATACTTTGAGCAGTATTATGACACATTTTTAAAGACGCAGGACCTTTCAGCCCTCGTCAGGGAGTATGATGAGCTGTTGGTCAACAGGAACAAATCAGTAAGGGTACTGGATCCGAAGGAGCCGTTTGATGGAAAAGCGATGGGCATCACGCCTAAGGGCGAGCTGATCGTGGATACATGGGAGTCGCGCAAGCTGGTTTCAAGCGGAGAAGTATCAGTGAGAGGAATATACGGATATGTCTAAAGAGGTAGTACTTTGCGTGTCAAACGCATATCAGAAAAAATATTATCTGAACGAGAATTTTAACGGACTTCCACAGACAATAAGGGACGAGCTCAAAATCATGTGCGTCCTGTATACAGAGGATGTGGGAGGCATACTGGAGCTGGTGTTTGATGAGGACGGAAACCTCGATTTCAGAACATCCTGCAAGGAAAACGACTTTTTTTATGATGAGATAGGAAGCGTGCTAAAGATAAAGCAGTACCGCAACGAGCGAAGAGAACTGCTCGAGTCGATAGAGACGTATTATCGCATAGTATTTTTGGGAGAAAGACTCGAGGAGGAATAACAGATGATCTTAGCACTGGACGTAGGAAATACAAACATAACATGCGGCGTGTTTGATGGTGACAGGATAAAAGCAAGCTTTAGAATTACAACTAAAATGCCACGTACATCGGATGAATATGGCATGCTTCTGAGCACTCTGCTTGAAAGAAATCAGGTAGGCATGGACGACATACATGATGCAATCATATGCTCCGTTGTACCGAATATCATGCATTCACTGCAGAATGGCCTCATAAAATACTTTAATATCAGGCCGATAATCGTGGAGGCGGGCATCAAAACAGGCATCCGTATTGCCACACCAAATCCGCAGCAAATTGGCGCAGACCGTATAGTAGACGCCGTAGCTGCATATGAATTATATGGAGGACCTGTTTTGGTCATAGATTTTGGCACAGCAACCACCTACGATATGGTCGATGAAAACGGTACCTTCATGGGAGGAATCACAGCACCGGGCATACGTATCTCAGCCAAGGCACTCTGGGAGGATGCGGCAAAGCTTCCTGAGATAGAGATTAAAAAGCCTGAAAATATCCTCGGAAAGGACACTATCACCAGCATGCAGGCGGGACTTGTGTATGGACAGATAGGACAGACAGAGTACATCATCAACAAGGTAAAGGAAGAAACAGGCATGTACGATGCAAAGGTTGTAGTGACCGGCGGACTCGGCAGAATAATATCCAATGAGACAGAAAACGTGGATGTATACGATCCGGATCTGACATTAAAGGGCATAAACCTCGTGTATCGCAAGCAGAACCGCAAGGGAGTGAAGTAATAGTATGGATATTCATCAGATACGAAAGCTTCAGATAGGAAGTGTGACACTCCCAAACAACCTGATACTGGGACCTATGGCAGGCGTGACAGACCTGCCATTTCGCTTATTGTGCAAGGAGCAGGGAGCCGGTCTTTTATGTATGGAAATGGTCAGCGCCAAGGCAATTTTGTACAAAAACAAAAATACAGAGTCGCTTCTTTCAATAGATGAAAGAGAAAAGCCTGTTTCACTCCAGATGTTTGGCTCAGACCCGCAGATAATGGCTCAGATAGCAAAGCAGATAGAGGAAAGACCATTTGACATACTGGATATCAACATGGGCTGTCCGGTGCCAAAAATCGTAAACAACGGTGAGGGCTCAGCGCTCATGAAAAATCCGATTCTTGCAGGTCAGATTATAGAGAGCATAGTAAAAGCGATAGATAAGCCGGTGACCGTAAAAATACGAAAGGGCTTCGATGATGAGCATGTCAACGCAGTAGAGCTGGCACATGTGGCTGAAGAAAGCGGCGCAAGCGCAGTCGCAGTGCATGGCAGGACCAGAGAGCAGTACTACTCCGGTAAAGCCGACTGGGACATCATAAGGCAGGTAAAAGAGGCTGTCTCAATACCGGTCATAGGAAACGGAGATCTGCTTTGCGCAGAGGATGTCATAAAAATGCAGGAGCAGACAGGCTGCGACGGCTTTATGATAGCCAGGGGAGCGCAGGGCAATCCATGGATTTTCTCACAGATACTGCATTACTTTGAGACCGGCGAGCATCAGGAAAAGCCATCCTTTGAGCAAGTACGCCGGATGATACTGCGCCATGCACGCATGATGATAGAGTTCAAGGGCGAGTACACGGGAATACACGAGATGAGAAAGCACACAGCGTGGTATACGGCAGGATATCCGCATTCATCAAGGCTGCGCGCGGCGGTGAATACGGTGGAGAGCTTAGAACAGCTTGAGGAGCTTTTGTATAAGTAGAAGCTTCGAAATTGAAATCGGTCAAATCCTTGACAGCGTGGGGATTTTCAATTATAATACACGCGTTAAAATAGGCTTTAAATTTAGTATGTGAAACTTCCCACATTCAGTTTATCGAAGTTACCGGCATAGCATACAGTATATTCCTCAGAAAAATATGAAGTTAGCCACGGGTGCGAATCGCGGATAGAGGGTTTTTCTTTGCTACCGGGTTTCCGTTGCCGGGTGTTATGGGACTCCGTGGCAGTTCATATTTTTCTTCGGAACATACTGTATACTTTCCGGTATTGAAGACCTTGGTGTGGGAAGTTAATATACTAGATGAGTACAATAAATATCAAAAATAAAAAAAGAAGATAGAAGGGTAAGAATCATGGATAACAAGAAAAATATTCTGACATATGCAGGTCTTAAGAAGCTCGAGGATGAGCTTGAGCAGTTAAAGGTTGTTAAGCGTAAAGAGGTTTCCCAGAAGATCAAGGAGGCTCGTGAGCAGGGTGATTTATCTGAGAATGCTGAGTATGATGCAGCTAAGGATGAGCAGCGCGATATCGAGGCTCGTATTGAGGAAATCGAGAAAATCCTTAAAAATGCAGAGGTTGTTGTTGAGGAGGAAGTTGACCTTGACAAGATTTCTATCGGATGTAAGATCCGCATCTTAGATTGTGAATTTGATGAGGAGCTTGAGTACAAAATTGTTGGTTCAACAGAGGCAAACAGCTTAAAGGGCAAGATTTCAAACGAGTCACCTGTAGGTAAAGCTCTTCTTGGAAAGAAAGTCGGAGATACTGTAACTGTTGAGACTCAGGTAGGAGAGCTCACATACAAGGTACTCGAGATCCAGAGAGCAGAAGAGAACTAAAAGAGGTAAAAAATGGCAAATCAGAATAATAACAAGGGTGGACAGCAGCAGGACGTAAACCAGCTCCTTAAGGTCCGCCGTGAAAAATTACAGAATTTACAGGAAGCAGGAAAGGATCCCTTCCAGATTACAAAGTACAATGTCACTCATCACAGCAGCGATGTAAAGGAGCTTTACAATGCTCATGAGGCTGAGATTCTCGGTGACAGAAAGGCTCCGGATGTTGAGGGCTTGGATGACGCTGCAAAGAGAGAGGTAATCAACAACGATTACAACGAGAGAAGAGAAATCATGGATGCAAAGCCAATTGAGGTAAGCATCGCAGGACGTATGATGTTCAAGCGTGTCATGGGCAAGGCTTCTTTCTGCAATATCCAGGACTTAAAGGGCAATATCCAGGTATATGTGGCAAGGGACAATATCGGAGAAGACTCATACGCAGACTTCAAGAAATCAGACATCGGTGATATCTACGGTGTAAAGGGCTTCGCCTTCAGAACCAAGACAGGCGAAATCTCAATCCATGCAGAGGAGATAACACTGCTTTCAAAATCACTCCAGATACTCCCGGAGAAGTTCCATGGACTGACAGACACAGACACAAGATACCGTCAGAGATATGTAGACCTTATCATGAATCAGGAGAGCAAAGAGGTATTTATCAAGCGCTCACAGATACTCAAGGAAATCCGTAACTTCCTTGCAGGCCGTGATTTCATGGAGGTTGAGACACCTATGCTTGTCTCAAACGCAGGTGGTGCCGCAGCAAGACCATTCGAGACACACTACAACGCATTGAACGAGGATGTAAAGCTTCGTATTTCCCTTGAGCTTTACTTAAAGAGACTCATCGTCGGAGGACTTGAGCGAGTATACGAGATCGGACGAGTTTTCCGTAACGAGGGTGTAGATACACGTCACAACCCTGAGTTTACACTTATGGAGCTTTATCAGGCATATACAGACTACGAGGGCATGATGGAGCTGACAGAGTCAATGTTCCGTTACCTCGCTGAGAAGGTATGCGGTTCGACAAAAATCTCATACAACGGCGTGGAAATCGACCTTGGAAAGCCATTCGCAAGAATGACAATGATAGACGCAATCAAGAAATACGCAGGTGTAGACTTCGACCAGGTACCTGATGATGCAGCCGCAAAGAAGCTTGCAGACGAGCATCATATCGAGTACGAGGAGCGCCACAAGAAGGGTGACATCGTAAACCTCTTCTTCGAGGAGTACTGCGAGAAAGAGCTTATCCAGCCAACCTTTATCATGGATCACCCAATCGAGATATCACCTCTCACCAAGAAGAAACCAAGCGACCCTACAAAGGTAGAGCGTTTCGAGCTGTTCTGTAATACATGGGAGATGTGTAACGCATACTCAGAGCTCAACGACCCAATCGACCAGCGTGAGCGTTTCGCAGCACAGGATGCCAACGCAGCAGCAGGCGATGACGAGGCAGAGCACACAGACGAGGACTTCCTCAACGCACTTGAAATCGGTATGCCGCCAACAGGTGGAATCGGATACGGAATCGACCGTCTTGTAATGCTTCTGACAGATAGCCAGGCAATCAGGGACGTATTACTGTTCCCGACAATGAAGACCCTCGGTGGTGTAAAATCCGAAAATGGTGTAAGTTCTAAAGAGGTTTCTACACCAAATTCAGAGCCTGAGAAAATTGATTTTTCTAAGGTAAAGGTTGAGCCTTTGTTTGAGGAAGATGTTGATTTTGACACATTCTCAAAGTCGGATTTCAGAGCTGTGAAGGTTAAAGAGTGTGTTGCAGTACCGAAGTCAAAGAAACTCCTTCAGTTCACTCTTGATGACGGAACAGGCACAGACAGAACCATTCTAAGCGGTATTCACGCATATTACGAGCCGGAAGAACTTGTTGGTAAGACACTTATCGCCATCACAAATCTTCCTCCAAGAGCAATGATGGGCATTGACTCTTGTGGTATGCTGCTCTCCGCCATTCACGAAGAAGAAGGCGAAGAAAAGCTTCATCTCCTTATGGTGGATGACCACATTCCGGCAGGTGCAAAGCTCTATTAAGAAGTACCGTTTTGCCCTACAAAACGGGATGTACTTCATTTGTGAAAAAGCTCTGAAAATACACAAATACACCAAATTTACACCAAATGGTGCTTGAAACGGTGCAGAGGCTTAAAAATCGCATATTTTAAAGATATATGGGCAGTTCCATTGCGGAATTGCCCATTTTAAGGATATACGGAGGTAAAAATGCTGATAGACTTCAATGAAACAAAAGAAATAACAATTCCCGGTATGAACGGTGGCACAGGCACAATGAGTGCAAGAATGTTTATGGATGAGCAAGGGAAAATAATCCCAACAAAAATTCATCCCGGTGGCTCAATCGGGCTTCATAAGCACGAAACGAGTGATGATATAAATTATGTCCTGTCCGGAACAGGTAAAGCAGTTTGTGACGGTCAAGAGGAAATTCTGAAAGCAGGCACTTGCCATATCTGCAAAAAAGGCTCACAGCATAGCATTGAAAATATTGGAAACGATGATTTAGTATTGCTCACGGTAGTTGTAGAGCGTTAAATCGGTATTTGCAGGAATAAACAATGACAATCATAGAGGTTATTAAAAATAAGAAACAGTTTCTTTCGCTACTGCTTTTAGCAGATGAACAAGAGAATATGATAGACCGCTATCTTGAGAGAGGCACTATGTATGTGCTTAACGATAACGGTGTGAAAGCGGAATGTGTTGTTACGGATGAGTGCAACGGTATTCTTGAGATAAAGAATATTGCGACCGTTCCCGAATATCAAGGCAAAGGCTATGCCAAAGCCTTGATAGATTTTATTGTTAAAGAGTATGCCGACAAATATTCCGTTTTACAGGTCGGAACCGGCGACAGTCCTTTGACAGTTCCATTCTATGAAAAGTGCGGTTTTGTTCGTTCCCATATTATACCTAACTTTTTTACAGATAATTACGACCACCCGATATTTGAATGCGGAGTCAAGTTGGTGGATATGGTGATTTTTCAAAGAAACCTATAAACTAATGCATTCAAGCCCTTTGAGAGAGGAGAAATCTTTTCTCAAAGGGCTTTTTTAATTTTTACGGATATTCGCAAACTACAAGAAAAAGCCGAAACTTCATATACTTTAACCACAGAGGAAGTGGAGGTTTTGATATGAGTAACAGCTTAGCGACAGTACATCCGGAATTGATTGTCGAATGGTCGGACAGGAATTTACCGCTGACACCGGACAGCGTGACTTTCGGCTCGAATAAGAAAGTATGGTGGAAAGGTGCTTGCGGTCACGAATGGGAAACAAGTATAAAGGCTCGTTCCAGTGGCGAGAAATGCCCAATATGCTCCGGTGCAAGAGTAGTTGCAGGCATTAGCGATTTAAGTACATTGAAGCCGGAATTAGCTTCAGAGTGGTCAGAGGAAAATGAAATCAAACCGACAGAGGTATCTATCGGCTCACACAAGAAAGTGATATGGAAATGTAAATTAGGACACGAATGGATAGCCACTGTAAAGAGCAGAACCATCAACAAAACAGGTTGCCCGTACTGCTCCCATAACAAAGTGCTTGCAGGATTTAATGACCTTGCGACAGTATTTCCGGATGTAGCAGACGAATGGTCTGATAGAAACGAAAAGAAGCCCACCGAAGTTACGGCGTTTGCAAACAGCAAAGCTTGGTGGAAGTGTAAGACCTGCGGTTATGAGTGGAATACGCTTATCTCTACACGCTCAGGTGGCAGTAAATGCCCTTGTTGCAGTGGATATACATTTATAAAAGGAAAGAATGACCTAAAAAGCACACACCCACGGATAGCCAAAGAGTGGTCGAGCAAGAATTATCCATTGCAGCCTGATGAGGTCAACGCAAAGTCGAGGAAAAATATGTGGTGGCATTGCAGAAAATGCGGTAATGAATGGAAATCCGTCATCAATGCTCGTGTAAAAGGAACTGTCTGCCCTGTTTGTGCAGAGCGAGAGGTGCTTGGCGGATACAATGATTTGGCTACAACGGATAAGCAGCTTATTACAGAATGGGATTATAAGTTAAATAAGTTGAAGCCGACAGAAGTTTCAAGAAATTCGGCAAAGAGAGCGTGGTGGAAATGCAGATACGGTCATTCTTGGAGTATGAAGATAAACGAGCGTACTGTTCTCGGAAAAGGGTGCAGGATATGTGAGCAGGAGTATCTGTCGTTGTTCCCGGCTCTTGCAATCAGTTATTATGCCAATTTGAAAGGATTGAAAGTTGAACTTGGCTCTGACAGGTTATTCGGTATTCCACTTGATGTATATATCCCACTGGAGCAGGTTGCCATTCAAGTGAATACGGACTCGGAGAAGATAGACATACTAAAGGAACATCTCTGTAAACAACGTGGAATCAAACTCATTAAGTTGCCGATGAAGCCAAACGAAGCGGAACCCGAATATGCACAGCGTATCAAAGCGGCATTTCAGAGCGTACATATATTTATATCTTCCGATACAGAAGAAGATATTAAGATAATCAGGAAAATATTTAAGAACTGGAGGAACAGCCGATGAGAGAAAAGAAATATCACATTTACCTAACCGATGATGAGCAAAGCAGAGTGATACAGTCGCTTATCAATCTGAAAAATAATCTCATAGTACAAGGAAGATACACCGACGCAGTAGATGAAGTTCTTCTGAAAGTGCTGTCCGCAAAGAAAAAGAAACTGAAAATCAAATAATTTCAAGCATTTATGCCGTCTGTTTTTTAACTGAAACAGGCGGCTTTTTTTGTTGTCAAAAATTTTTTGAAATTTTTTTCGGAAAAGCAGCGATTTTGGGTGTCCAAAATGAAGCCTTTTGTGCAATGAGTGAAGGGGTTAATTCCTGATGATGAAAACGGAAGCCTTTTCACTTGTTCTTTGACAACTGAATACACAGGTCGTTAAGACTTTAATTCTGATGATAGCCACTTTAGTAGGTACGCCGAAACTTCTGAAAATTTCAGAACAGCGAGAACTCCTGCTATGAGTATCGGATTGCAACCGATATGGCGATGACGGTCAGAAAGATAATGATACTTCTCTACGGAGCTGGCGGAGTACCCGGCAGAGGTTAGATTCCTATGATACAGATAAGCAGTCTGTTCCTTAACGACTTCCCGAAAGCGATATGCTTGGCAAGGGATATTGAGAATAAATATTGCCACGACCGTTTAGGAAATGAAACGGTCAAGTACATAGCCATATTTTATTGGCTATGAATAAATCGAAAGGAGGACGCAAGAGGTGTCAAACTGCAAAACGATTGCCATATGCAATCAAAAAGGCGGAGTCGGAAAGACAACGACAACGGTTAATCTTGGTGTTGGTCTTGCAATGCAGGGGAAGAAAGTGTTGCTCATAGACGCAGACCCGCAGGGAGATTTAACTACTTGTCTCGGTTGGAGAGATACGGATAACTTGGGTATTACGCTTGCAACAAAACTTACAGATGTGATTAGTGAAACGATGAATGACCCGATATACGGTATCCTGCATCACGAGGAAGGCGTTGACCTTTTACCGGCAAACCTTGAACTTTCGGCGATGGAATATAACCTAATGAACGCTATGAGTAGAGAAACCACTTTGAGGAATTATTTAAGTCAGGTCAAAGACAGATATAATTTTGTTCTGATTGACTGTATGCCCTCACTGAGTATGGTAACACTCAATGCTCTATCTGCGGCAGACAGCGTGATTATTCCAGTGCAGGCACAGTATTTGCCGGCTAAGGGTATGACCCAGCTTGTGCAAACCATTTCAAAAGTCAAGAAGTATATCAATCAGGATATTAAGATAGACGGTATGCTTCTCACTTTGGTGGATAACCGCACAAACCTCGCCAAAAGTACGGTGGAAGCTTTGCGGGAGAATTTCGGAAATCAGATTAAGCTGTATCGCACATCTATTCCGATTGCTGTAAAAGCCGCAGAAACTTCTTCCAAAGGAAAGAGCATTTTTGCTTATGAGCCAAACAGTACGGTGTCAAAGGCATACACCGAATTTACGAAGGAGGTGTTAGCCGATGGCAGGAAGAAAGAGCGACTTCACTCTCACGAGGCTCGATGACCTTTTTACAACGCAGGCACAGAGAGAGGAAGAAAGACTTTCTAAAATCCGAGATATTCCATTAGAGCTGATTGACGATTTCCCAGACCACCCGTTTAAGGTCAGGGACGATGAAGATATGCAACAGCTTGTCGAGAGTATCAAGGAGCGTGGAGTAATTACTCCGGCTACTGTAAGGCAGAAAGAGGACGGAAGATATGAACTCGTATCCGGTCACAGACGAAAACGAGCAAGCGAACTTGCCGGTTTTGAAACGCTAAGATGTGAGGTTGTTGACCTTAATCGAGATGAAGCCACAATTTTAATGGTGGAAAGTAATTTCCAAAGGTCGCAGATACTTCCCTCTGAAAAAGCCTTTGCTTACAAAATGCGTTTGGACGCAATGAAAAGACAAGGACAGCGAACAGATTTAACTTCTCGCCCAGTGGGCAAGAAGTTGTCGGTGTCTCAAATTGCAGATGAAGTTGTAGATAGTGAAAGACAGATACACAGGTATGTTCGCCTTACAAACCTTGTTCCCGAACTGCTTGAATTTGTCGATGAAGGTCGAATTAAAATGCGACCGGCGGTTGAATTGTCGTATCTTGACGAAGATTGTCAGCGTGATGTGGTTGACGAGATTGATATGAACGACGCAACTCCCTCTCACGACCAGACTATCCGTATGCGAAAGTTTTTTGATGAGGGCAAACTGACAACCGAAGCTATCCAAGCCATTATGTCGGAGGAAAAGCCAAACCAGAAAGAGAAGATTGTGTTAAGGGGCGACAGAGTACGACAGCTCATTCCGAAGAATATCCCAATCAGCCAAACGGAGGACTTTGTGTGTAAGGCATTGGAGCATTACAACAAGTATCTCAGGCAACGGGCAGACCGTGACAGCAGATAGCCGCTTTTGTTACTCCCCCTTCTCACACTCTACCCCCTAATACCTACTGTTTACCTGCTGAAAAGATATATTATATCTCACTTGAATATACCTATCTCTCATAACTTATAGCTGTCTAATAAAGGGTTCGCACGTTTGAAGTGCAAATAAAATGTCTGATACGATAAAAAGTTCGGATATTCGCACCTTTGTTGTTTTTCGCCTGATTGATTACGATTAAGGCGAAAGGAGCGATAGCTTATGAGAAAGAAATGGGTGGTTTGTATGATTGCCTGCTTGACGATTTTGCTTACCGGATGTAACGGTAACACAGCGAAAGAAACCGCACGAAATGACACGGATAAAAGGATTTCTTCTACGGCTGGTAATACCGAAACAGAAAAAGCAGATGATACAACAAGTGTTGTTCCGGAAACAGAGCAACCGGTATCAAGTGAAGCAACAACAGAGCCGAGTCAGCAGGAAAAGTCGGATGTTTCTTCTACGGCAGGTAGTAAGACGGAAACTGCAAAAAGCTATGAATCCGTTCAGGTAACGAAAAAGCCTGACAGTACTCAAGAGCAGAAGCAGCCACAGCAGTCAAAACCGGAAACACCGAAGGTTACGGAAGAAGTGAAACCCACAAAGCCAAAACCGACGGAAGAACCGAAGCAGAGTTTTGATGTTAATCCGTATGTCAGCTATGCAAGGAGTTATGCTCAAAGCATTGGTTTGGAACTGGATAGTACCGCTACGGATTGTTGGGATAATCCTATCACTGCAAATGCCAAACGCACAGGCATTAAGGACGATATTCAAAGCAGGCTGAACAGATACAAAAATGTGGAAGGATTTACCGCAGTATGGGTATGGGTAGAAAAGGTATCCGATACGGAATATGAAATCTATATCGGCTACTGCTAAAAAACAAAATAAAATACAGTATCGGACGCACTGAGATAATCGGTGCGTTCTTTCATTTTAAGGAGGAAACTTAGATGGTAAAGACGAAAATCAAGAGAGCCGTATCGTTTGTTATGGCGACGGTTCTCAGTCTCAGTGCATTTATGAGTATTGGGACAAGCACAGCGTTTGCCGCAAGCGGAGAAAAAACCAATGTGTATATGGTTGATTTCCCTCGTGACGGCGACGCAAATTACGACGGAGTGTGGGGACACAGTAACCTTACTTTGAAGAACGGTTGGCATACCGGCAGTTCCACCCACACCAACTTAAAGGCAATCGGCTCGTATTCCGGTAATATTGCCTATTGTATCGAGCCGGGTGTTTCACTCAGTTCCGGTCAGAGTATGAACAAATACGATGAAAATTATTTTAACAATATCACAGCAAACGGAGTTATCTCCGGCGATGAAATCAGACTCTTTATCGGTCGTATCTTGCAGTACGGCTATCGAGGAACGATTTCAACAAGCTGGAGGTCGCAGAACGAAAGTGCGGCAAACAGTATTGCTCACGCTTATGCAACACAGCTTCTTATCTGGGAAACTGTCGTAGGCGAGCGTGACGCAAACTTTAATCACAAAGCAGCCAGTGGTTGCAGTAATGTGAAAGATGTTATCAATGCCAAACATCCGCTTCGCAGTAAGATTATGAGTTACTACAACAGTATGGTCAGCAGTGTGCAGAATCACACAGTTGTGCCGAGCTTCTGTACTAAATCAAGCGGTTCAGCGAAAGTCAATGAGCTTGAATGGAACGGAAGCAAATATGTTACAACCCTTGCAGACTCAAACGGTGTACTCTCCAATTATGCTTTCAAGGCGAGTATCAGTGGTGTAACATTTTCCACAAGCGGAAACAAACTTACGGTGTCAATGGATAAAGCACCGAGTAAGGAATTTACCATTACCGCAAGTAAGAAAAACGGTGTCCGCAGAGGTGTTGTCGTATGGTCTGAGGGCAAGCACGGTCAAAATTCAAGCGTGCAAGATGTAGTAACTTATGCTCAGGAAGTCAGCGACCCTGTGACCGGATATGTGAAGATGAAAGTCAGTTACGGTTCTTGTCAGATTGTGAAAACATCTGAGGACGGAAAGGTTGATGGTATCAATTTCACTATTTCAGGTAACGGAGTAAATCAGACAGTTACCACAGCAAACGGCGGTAAGTTCCAGATTGACAACCTTATGCCGGGCGTATATACGGTAACAGAGCAATCTATCGACAAATATGTACCGCAAGAGGTTCACAGAGTAACTGTTGTTGCCGGTCAGGTGGCAACCGTAAACTTCAACAATGTTCTCAAGAGAGGTAATCTTCAGGTCATTAAATCATCGGAAGATAATCTTGTGGAGGGTGTGAAATTCCACCTTTACGGTACTTCCCTTGCAGGTATTGCCGTTGATGAATATGCAGTTACCGATAAAAACGGTGTTGCAACATTCAAAGATGTTCTTATCAGTGGAAGTACACCATATACGCTCGAAGAAGTGGACACAGCAATCCGCTATGTTGTTCCGGAAAAGCAGACTGCACCGATTCAGTGGAAAGAGGTTACAAACCGTGATTTCACAAATATCTTGAAGAAGTTCAGCGTAACCGTAACAAAGAGCGACCGAGAAAAAGGCACTGCTCAGGGTGACGCTAAACTCTCCGGTGCTGTTTACGGAATTTATAAAGGCGACACACTTGTGGATAAGTATGTAACTGACAGCGACGGACAGTTCACAACTAAGGAATATGTCTGCGACAGCGACTGGACAATCAGAGAAATCACACCGAGCGAGGGTTATCTTCTTGATAAGACAATTCACAAGGTCGGTGCAGAGCCAAAACTCTTTACGATTGAACACAATCTTGTGGCAAATGATGTGACTGAGCAGGTTATGAAAGGCAATATTGCTATCATCAAGCACACTGATGATGGGGAAACAAAGATTGAAACACCGGAAAAGGGTGCGGAATTTGAAATCTACTTGAAATCATCAGGCTCATTTGAAAAAGCCGACAAAGATGAAAGAGATACCATTGTTTGTGATGAAAACGGTTTTGCTCAGACAAAGGATATGCCGTATGGTGTATATACCGTTCATCAGACCAAAGGCTGGGAAGGTCGTGAGTTGATGAAAGACTTTGATGTTTTCATTTCTCAGGACGGACAGACCTACCGTTATCTCATCAACAATGCCAACTTTGAGTCATATATTAAGGTCGTAAAGGTTGATGCAGAAACAGGCAAGACAATCCCGTATGCAGGTGCAGGTTTTCAAATCTATGACCCTGTCGGTAACAAAGTAAGTATGACATTTACTTATCCTACACCGACAACCATCGACACATTCTATACCGACGCAGACGGTCAGCTTGTTACACCTGAAAAACTGGACTATGGCAAGGGATATTCACTTGTTGAGGTTCAGGCTCCGTATGGATATGTACTCGACAGTACTCCTGTTTCCTTTGATGTAACGGAAGAAAATTCCACACAGGAAGGAGGTATCACATTGATTAAGGTGGACAAGCCGAATATGGCACAGAAAGGTACGATTTCCGTTGAGAAAACCGGCGAAGTATTCTTTGGTGTCAATGTATCCGGCGAGGAAGATGAAGATGTGATTTATCAGCCAGTATATAAGGTCAAGGGACTTGCAGGGGCGGTTTATGAAATCACAGCCGATGAAGATGTTATCACACCGGATGGTACACTTCGTTATCACAAGGGCGATGTAGTAGATACCGTAACGACCGATGAAGACGGAACAGCCAAGAGCAAGGAACTCTATCTCGGTAAATACAACGTTTTTGAAACCAAAGCACCGACAGGTATGGTCATTAACAAAGAAAAGCATTCGGTAGAACTCACTTATGCCGGACAGGATGTAGCGGTAACAGAAACCGCAACAAGCTTCGTAAACGAGCGACAGAAAGTGAAGATTTCTCTTGAAAAAATCTTAGAGCAGGACGAAATCTTTGGTATCGGCAAGAATAATGAAATCAAAAACATCAGTTTCGGACTCTATGCAAAAGAAGATGTTGTATCTTCAAGTGGCACAGTTATTCCGGCTGACGGATTGATTGAGATTATCACGCTTGATGAAAACGAAGCAGCGACTGCAAATACAGACCTTCCGTTTGGCAGCTACTATATCAAGGAAATTGCCACAGATGAGCATTATATCCTCTCCGACATACAGTATCCGTTCACATTCAAGTATGCCGGTCAGGATACCGAAACGGTTGAAATCAAGGTAAATGACGGTAAGCCGATTGAGAACAAACTCATTTACGGTTCTGTATCCGGTAAGAAGATTGACGAGAACGGAGAAGTACTGGGCGGTGCTTTAATCGGCATTTTCAAAGCAGATGAAACCGAATTTACAAAAGAACACGCTATTATGACTGCCACATCTGAAAAGGACGGCAGTTTTTCTTTTGCAAAAGTTCCTTATGGAAAATGGATTGTAAGAGAAATCGAAGCTCCAGAAGGCTTTGTGCTTGATGATACTTCTTACGAAGTAAACATCGGGGAGAATGAGCAGGTCATCGAAGTGGAAATTACCGACGAGTATATTCACGGTAATATTGAACTTACCAAAGTGGACGCTGATTATCCGGATAACAAACTGACAGGTGCAACTTTTGAAGTATATAAGGATGTTAATGGCGACGGTAAACTGGACGATGGCGATGAACTTATCGGAAATCTTGAAGAAACCGCAACCGGTATCTATGAGATGAAAGAACTTCTCTACGGTAAATATCTTGTGCGAGAAACCAAAGCACCGGAGGGCTTTGTGCTTGATAAGGGCATTTATTCCGTATTCATTGAAAAAGATGAAACTACCTACAAAGTAGAAAACAAAGCGGGAGTCGGATTTATTAACGAAGCAATGAAAGGAAACCTGAAAATTAAAAAGACATCTTCCGACGGTAAGGTGGAAGGCTTCACTTTCAGAGTAACAGGTGTCAACGGTTATGACAGCACCTTTACAACCGATAAGAATGGCGAAATCTCCGTAGATGGACTTCGTATCGGCGAATACACAGTGTCTGAGGTCAGCGACAATGTATCTGCCGGATATATTTTACCTGCCGATAAGAAAGTGACCGTAAAGGTCGGCGAAACGGTAGAAATCGAGATGCATAACGAACTTCGTGACACACCGAAAACCGGCGATGACAGAAAGACCGGTCTTTGGGTAGCACTTGCAGGTGCTTCTGCACTCGGTATCGTTGCAACGGTTGTTGCTTCCAAGAGAAAGAAGAAAAAGGAGGGCAATGAATAATGGACGCAAAGACAATCGTAGCAGTTGTTTTGGTCGCCTTTATTATCGGCGGCTTTATCTTCTTGCAGATTAAAAACAGAAAGAAATAAGAAACAAAATGGTGGGCGGAGCGTAAAAAACTCCGTCCATTTACTTTATGGAGGTGCTTTATGAATAAGCAGAGAACGGTTGACAGCAAGGTGCTTTCAATCCTCAGAGAATGCCCTGAAACAAGGTATGACGATATGCAGCTTATCCTCTGCTATTACAACCGATACAGTTATTTGAAAGTCGGCGACTTATCTCTTGAGGATATAGTCAACAACTACAAGGGCTACGGTTTACCGTGCTTTGAAACTATCCGCAGGTCAAGACAGAGGGTGCAGTCTTTGTTCCCGGAACTTTCCAGACAGTGCAGTGGCTGCGACAGCAGTATTCGTGTAGTCATAGAAATCGAATAAGGAGGACGGCAAGATGAGCAAATCGACATTTCAACAGAAAACAAAGTTAATGGCGAAGCTGTTTGATTCCGGCTGTAATACGGAAAAGAAACTACAACAGCTTGATATGGAGAGTATTTTGAAGATTCCGGGTATCACGATACCGGATATGGCACTCATCATCGAACTTCAGAAAGAAACCAAAGCCAACAAGCTGTTCTCATATTTGGGAGGTGGAACGGATGAGCAGTCAGGAGCATAAGGAAAAGATAAAAAGTAAAGAAAAAATACGATAAGGAGGTGCAAAAGCAGTGTCAAGAAAATACGAACTCATATCCGAACTCTATGACAGAACCTGCAAGACGGTTGTTTCCAATCCGCAGAACTGGCAGAATTTCTTGCAGTCTGCGTGCAGGAACTACAAGCTGCGATATGATGAGCAGTTGCTTATCTATGCACAGCGACCGGACGCAACAGCAGTTCTTGAAATCGAGCGTTGGAATAAGAGTTTTGGACGATGGGTAAATAAAGGTGCAAGAGGTATTGCGGTATTTGCCGATGAAAACAGAGCAAGGCAAAGACTTACCCATTACTTCGATATTTCCGATACCCACGAGAGCAGATATTCCCGTCCTGTTCCACTTTGGGATATGAGGGACGAATACACAGACGATGTTATTGAAACGCTTGAAAGCACATTCGGAGAACTGGATAACAAAGTCACTTTGGGCGATGCAGTTATGAGTGCCGCACAAAATGCCGCCGAAGATAATTTGCCGGATTATCTTAATGACCTCATCTATGCTTCTGAGGACAGCTTCCTTGAAGGGCTTGACGAAACGATGATAGCAAGTTTGTATAAAAAAGTTGTCACAAACAGCGTGGCATATATGATTATGACAAGACTTGGAATTGATACCGGCGAATATTTTGAAGCCGATGATTTTCGAGATGTTACCAATTTCAATACACAGGATACGATGAACGCTTTAGGCTTTGCCACAAGCGATATTGCAGAAATGGGACTTTCGGAAATCTCCAAAACAGTGATGGCATTGAACCGTCAAAATCGCATAATTGAAGCAAACAGGCAACCGGAATACAATAAAGACATCAAAGACGAAAGGAGCAGCGATTATGAACGAGATAACATACACGATGGTCGGGGATTACAATCTTCCGAACCTGACTCTGCCCGAACAGCCGGAGGTCATTCAGGGCAAATGGTCGCAGATGAGGAGAACTTATCTGAAGGAACACCACAAGGTTCAGTATTACAATCTCCTGACGAAAGGGATACTGAGCAGTCATCTGTCGGAAGTCCAACAGAGGGCGACCGAGTTGGAGGAAACGCTTATCAAACAGATGGCGGAGAAAGAGGGACTGACGGAACAGATGAAAGCGGACGATATGATGAATTGGGTTCGCTTGATGAACAACATCAGGAACTCAGCACAGGAAATCGTGAAAGCACAGGTAATATTCGTTTAGAGTATTACGATAGAAGCAACGAGGACAAGAGCCTGCCGTTTTTTGGTAAGGATGATACTATCCGAGAGATACTCGGTACTACACCGCATTTATCGGCTTCTCTTGAAGATATTAAGGACTTCTATGAGAGAAATAGCGATAGCGATGCCAGAACCGAATATATCAAGAGTATATTCAATAATGATTATACCGAACTCACATTAGATGATGGAAGAACCGTAGGTTACAAGACATTTCAAAATGTTCTGCACCTTTGGAAAGGTCATTATGACAGCAGAACCGCACAGAGTTTTTATGATTGGAGCGTGATTGCACAGCACTTTGAAGCAATGCGACTTTTGGGAGAATTAAATGACAGAATGAAACCGCTACCGTCGGCAGACGGACAGATGAGCTTCATATTAGACAGTCGGGCAGAGGGAAATAAAACCTCTGCCTTTACTTTTTCTCAGGAGATTATTGACGCAGTCCTCACCCGTGGAAGCGGAATATCCGAAGGCAAAATGCGTATCTATGAGCAGTTTCAAAAGAGCTTATCTTCAAAGGAAAATGCAGATTTCCTCAAAAATGAATATGGTTGGGGTGGTTCATATCCTGTCATTATCGGTGCAGGTATTGATGAAAACCACGACGGGAAAGGCATAACCCTCTCAAAAGGATTTGGAAACGATGTACCGAAACTCACTCTTAAATGGACGCAGGTGGAAAAGCGTATCGGAGAGCTTATCTGTGCAGACAGATACTTAAATCCAAAGGAAAAGGAGCAGTATCCACAGTGGCTTGAGAAGCAGGAAGCAAGGCGGGCAGAAATCGAGGAACAGAAAAGAAACCGAGAAATTCTTTCTACCGCACCACTGGAAGAAACAGAGCAGACAAATGATGATGACATTATCGGTAAGGAAGTTGTGATTGACGACCGCCGATTTGTTATTGAAAGCGTCGGTAAAATAAGCGGCGATGTTTCTATGCGTGATGTCACTTTCGAGGACAGCGTAGGTTTCCCGATTAACCGTGTAGAGAAGATTGATTATGTCCGCAGTCTGCTTGCAGAGCAAACACAGGAACAGCAATTACCCGATACCCGATATGAATATCATCTTGGAGACACGGTATATATCGGTGCTTCGGAGTATGAAATCTTATCTTTTGATGATGAGAGAGTAATGCTTTACGATACAGAAATGCCACTGTTCAACAAGGAGTTTTCAAGGGGAGAATTTGACCGCAAAGTGCAGGAAAATCCGCTTAATGACCATTTGAGGGCAACTTCATTACCAGCCGAGGAAAAAGCTGTTGCAAAGGAAAATATAAGCGAAAACAGCACCGAAACCGAACAAAATTTTGCACCGAATACAAGCTATAATGACGCTTTCTTTCTTGATGACGAAAGTCAGACCGTTACTTGGATGTACTATAATCCGGACAGTAATTCCGGCGGACAGTATGTAACCAACACACTTTCCTATGACGATGTGATTGAAGCTGCAAGGCAATACGAAGGTGCCGGTGATTTCTTTGATTATCTCGGCAGTATTGCAAATCAAACTCTTGCCGATGTAGGTACGGAATGGTTTGAAGAAGCAGATAATGCTTTCAAACAGACACCGGATTTAACCGGCTGCACTTCTGCCACAATGGAAGCACTCCTTGAAAATGCCGAAAGAAGCGATATGGTAGTAACCAATATCGGTAAAGTTCCGATTGAGGAGTATCGAGAAATTGTAGCCGTTCAAAACGGTTTTGACAGCTACGATGAGATGTATAACGAGGGCATTCGTATCGGAAACGGTTACGATAAAGAACCTGAGCCAATTGTTCCTGCTTGGGAGAAAAAGAAAAAAGAAAAGGTAAAAAGTTTTGACCTGCACCCTGATGTGCCGATGGCGGAGCGTAATAACTTTGATTTGAGTTCTAATCCTGTTGAACAAGTAGGCAAGAAAGAACGCTTTCACAGAAATATGGAAGCCATAAAAGTTCTGAAAGAGTGTGAGTTTGAAAACAGATTTGCTACACCCGAAGAACAGCTTATTTTGTCAAAATATGTCGGCTGGGGAGGTTTATCAGAAGCCTTTGATGAAAATAATTCGGCGTGGGCAGATGAGTTTGTTGAGTTATATACCGCACTCTCGCCCGAAGAATATGCCGCCGCAAGAGAAAGTACACTGACTGCCTTTTACACTCCTCCCGAAGTTACCGACGCTATCTACAAGGCTATGGAACAGATGGGATTTAAGGAGGGCAACCTGTTAGAACCGTCCTGCGGTATTGGTAACTTTATCGGTATGTTGCCGGAGTCGATGAGAAATACAAAGATTTACGGTGTGGAGCTTGATAAGATTTCGGCAGGAATTGCACAGCAGCTTTATCAGAAATCATCCATAGCAGCACAGGGATTTGAAGAAGTCAATGTGCCAGACAGCTTCTTTGAAGGCGTTGTGGGAAATGTTCCGTTTGGCGATTTCAAGGTGCTTGATAAGAGATACGATAAGTACAATTTCCTTATTCACGACTATTTCTTTGCAAAGTCTTTGGATAAGTTAAGACCCGGCGGTGTGATGGCTCTTGTTACGAGCAAAGGGACGATGGATAAAACAAATTCGTCGGTCAGAAAATATATCGCCCAAAGAGCCGACCTTTTGGGAGCAATCAGACTTCCAAATGATACTTTCAAAGGCAATGCCGGTACGGAAGTTGTATCGGATATTTTGTTTTTGCAAAAACGTGACAGGCTCATAGATATTGAACCCGATTGGGTACAGCTTGGCACAACTGATGACGGTATCACGATGAACTCGTACTTTGTGGAACATCCCGAAATGATACTGGGCGAGATGAAAACAGTAAGTGGTCGTTTTGGAGAAGAAGTAACCTGTGTACCGTTTGAAAATGCAGATTTATCCGAATTACTATCGGAAGCAGTAGCAAATATTCACGGGGAAATAAACGATTACGAAGTCGAAGATGTACTGGTGGAAGAAGATAACTCAATCCCTGCCGACCCGAATGTGAGAAACTTTTCCTATACGGTAGTGGATGATAAAATCTATTTCCGTGAAAACTCTCGTATGACTCCGGTGGAGGTATCGGCAACTTCCGAGAACAGAATTAAAGGTATGATTGCTGTCCGTGACAGTGTTCGCAACCTAATTGAACTGCAAACGGAGGACTATCCGGACGAAGAAATTAAAGCCGAGCAGTCGAAACTCAACAGTCTTTATGACGGTTATACCAAGAAATACGGACTGATTAACAGCAGAGCAAATATCTCTGCTTTTAGTGATGACAGTTCCTTTGCCTTGCTTTCTGCTCTTGAAGTAATCAACGAAAACGGAGAATTAGAACGTAAGGCGGATATGTTCTTCAAGCGTACAATTAAGCCGCATAAGCCGATAGAAAAGGTAGATACTGCCAGCGAAGCACTTGCTGTTTCTATGGGAGAAAAAGCCGGAATTGATATGGCATATATGTCAAGGCTTACGGGTAAAAATGAAGAAACACTCTATCAGGATTTGAAAGGTGTTATTTTCTTAAATCCGCTTCACGGGTACGGGAATGTAACCGAGGCAAAGTATTTGATGGCAGATGAATATCTCTCCGGTAATGTCAGGGAGAAACTTATCACAGCCAGAAAGTCGGCAGAAATTTATCCGGAAGATTATAAAATCAATGTGGAAGCATTGGAAAAGGTTCAGCCGAAAGACCTGACTGCAAGTGAGATTTCCGTAAGGCTCGGTGCTACTTGGCTACCGCAGGAAGTAATCCAACAGTTTATGTTTGAGTTCCTTGATACACCGAGATATGCACAGTGGAATATAAAAATTCACTTCTCTCCCTATACGGGCGAGTGGAATATCGAGGGTAAATCCTATGACCGTTCCAATGTCAAAGCATATAGCACATACGGCACAGGTCGTATCAATGCCTACAAGATAATTGAGGAAACGCTGAACCTGAAAGATGTCCGTATCTTTGATTATATCGAAGATGATGAGGGTAGGAAAAAGGCAGTTCTCAACAAAAAGGAAACAGCAATCGCACAGGCAAAGCAGGAACTTATCAAGCAAGGTTTTCAGGATTGGATATGGGCAGACCCTGACCGTAGAGAGAAACTCACGAAGATGTATAACGAAAAATTCAACAGCATAAGACCTCGTGAGTATGACGGAAGTCACATCACATTTAGTGGTATGAATCCGGAAATCACATTAAGGGAACACCAGAGAAATGCGGTTGCACACATTCTTTACGGCGGAAATACCTTGCTTGCACACGCAGTTGGTGCAGGCAAGACCTTCGAGATGGTAGCGGCATCGCAGGAGTCAAAAAGGCTCGGATTATGTAATAAGTCGCTGTTTGTTGTGCCGAATCATTTGACGGAACAGTGGGCGGCGGAATACTTGCAACTTTATCCGTCGGCAAATATACTGGTTGCAACGAAGAAAGATTTTGAAACAAAGAACCGTAAAAAGTTCTGCGGAAGAATTGCAACCGGTGATTATGACGCAGTTATTATCGGACATTCTCAATTTGAAAAAATTCCGATGTCGATTGAAAGGCAGAGGGCAATTCTTGAACAGCAGTTGAATGAATTGACGGAAGGAATTGCAGAACTAAAGCGTAACCGAGGAGAAAACTTCTCTGTCAAACAGCTTGAAAAATCAAGAAAATCCGTCAAGCAAAAGCTCCAAAAACTCAACGACCAAAGCAGAAAGGATGATGTTGTAACCTTTGAAGAATTAGGTGTGGACAGGCTTTTTATTGACGAAAGCCATTACTACAAGAACCTTTATCTTTACACAAAAATGCGTAATGTGGGTGGTATTGCTCAGACAGAAGCACAGAAATCTTCCGACCTGTTTATGAAGTGCCGATACCTTGATGAGATTACCGGCGGACGAGGAACAGTATTTGCGACAGGTACGCCTATTTCAAACAGTATGGTGGAACTCTATACCATACAGCGATATTTGCAGTACAACACCCTTGTAAAAAACGGATTACAGCACTTCGACGCTTGGGCTTCTACCTTTGGAGAAACGGTAACAGCCATAGAACTTACGCCAGAGGGAACGGGATATAGAGCAAAAACACGCTTTGCTAAATTCTATAACCTGCCCGAACTTATGGCGATGTTCAAAGAGGTTGCAGACATTAAAACAGCCGATATGCTTAATCTTCCTGTACCGGAAGCAGAGTATCATAATGTGTCGGTTGAACCGTCCGAAATGCAGAAAGAAATGGTTGCCTCCCTTGCAGAGCGAGCCGAGAAAGTTCGTGGCGGAGGTGTAGATTCAAGCGTAGATAATATGCTCAAGATAACAAACGACGGTAGAAAACTTGCACTTGACCAGCGTATGCTAAATGCTATGCTGCCTGATTTTGAAAAAAGTAAAATCAATGCCTGCGTTGATAATGTGTACCGCATATGGGAAGAAAACAAGGATAAAAAGTCGGCACAATTAGTGTTCTGCGACTTATCTACTCCAAAGAACGACGGAACATTTTCTGTCTACAACGACATCAGAAAGAAGCTCATAGAGCGAGGTGTTCCCGAAAGCGAAGTTCGATTTATCCACGAAGCGGAAACCGACGTGAAGAAGAAAGAATTGTTTCAGAAAGTCCGTAAAGGCGAGGTCAGAGTGCTAATGGGTTCAACACAAAAAATGGGTGCCGGTACGAATGTTCAGGACAGACTTATCGCACTTCACGATGTTGATTGTCCTTGGCGACCGGCAGATTTGGAGCAACGCAGTGGTAGAATTATCCGTCAGGGAAATTCAAATCCAAAGGTGGAAATCTATCGTTATGTTACCAAGCAGACCTTTGACGCATATCTGTATCAGCTTGTCGAAGGAAAGCAGAAGTTCGCTTCACAGATTATGACGAGCAAATCTCCGGTCAGAAGTGCAGAAGATATTGATGAAACCGCACTGTCTTATGCTGAGATTAAAATGCTTGCAACAGGCAATCCATATATCAAGGAAAAGATGGATTTAGACATTCAGGTGCAGAAATTGAAGCTGCTAAAATCCAATTTTTTATCTGAAAAGTATAGCCTTGAGGACAAGATAATTAAATATTATCCGCAGCGTATCACTTCTCTTGAAAACCGAATTAACGGTTTGACGGAAGATGTGAAAACTGCAAAACAACACCCGAAACCAACAGATGACCGCTTTGTCGGCATGGAGGTTAAGGGTGTTTTTTATTCCGAAAAGGCAGACGCAGGTAAAGCAATTATCGAAGCCTGCAAGGAAATGACAAGTCCTGCACCTATTCCTCTCGGCAAGTACAGAGGATTTGAAACGGAGCTGTCTTTTGACACAACAGAGCGTTCTTACTGCGTGACAGTCAAAGGAGAAACCGGCAAACAGGTGTCGCTTGGCGATGATGTTTTCGGTAATATCACTCGTATTGATAATGCGGTTGAGCGTTTTGCAGACGACCTTGAAAAAGCAAAGGACAGTCTTGCTGATACGAAAAATCAGTTTGAAACCGCACAGAAAGAAGTGCAAAAACCGTTTGTGCAGGAAGAAGAATTGAAGTTAAAACTTGCTCGTTTGGATAAGCTGAATATCTTGCTCAATATGGATAAAAAGGAAAATGAAATTGTAGGCGGCGAGCCTGATGAGGGCGAATCCACCGAGAAGCGAAAGGAGAAGGCGTATGAAAGATAAGAATGAAATGTGAGGTGGTCACTATGCCATATATAGCACCGGAAGTCATAACCGAAGCAAAGCGGATGGATTTGCTGACCTATCTTCGCACCTATGAACCGGGCGAACTTGTCCATTATAGTGGTAACACTTACTGTACCAGAGAACACGACAGTTTGAAGATTTCAAACGGGAAATGGATGTGGTGGTCGAGAGGTATCGGTGGCAAATCTGCCCTTGACTATCTTATCAAAGTCAAAGGACTTGATTTTGTAGAAGCGGTTGAAACCATTATGGGACAGTGTGCTGTTTCTGCTCCGGTCTATGAAAAAGAAAGCCGGAGTTATGAAAATCAGCAGCTCCTTTTACCGCAGAAAAGTCCAAGTAATGATGTGGTCACGCAATATCTTTTCAGTCGAGGGATTGATTATGAAATCATAAACTACTGCCTTGATAAGGAACTTATCATTGAATCACTGCCATATCACAATGTTGTTTTTATCGGTTATGACGAGAAAAAAGAAGCAAAGTATGCCGCATTTCGGGCAACAACCAATAGTCGTATTATGGGCGACTGCACCGGTAGCAAGAAGCAGTTTTCTTTCAGGCTGACAAATGAAGAAAGCAGAGAGGTACACTTGTTTGAATGTGCCATCGACCTGTTATCCTATGCCACATTAGCAAAGATGGAGGGCAGGGATTGGCACAAATTAAACCTTGTTTCTCTCTCCGGCGTGTATTCGCCTAACAGAGAAACGGAAAAGTCCAAAGTGCCGGTTACACTTAAAAATCTGCTTGAAAAGAATAAGAACATTAACCGTATCGTGCTTCATTTTGATAATGATATTGCCGGAAGAAAGGCGGCAAATGCACTGAAAATTAAATTAAAAGACAGATACGAAGTCGTTGACGATCCGCCCAAGTGCGGGAAAGATGTCAACGACTTTTTGTGTATCAAATTAGGAATTTCCAAGAAGAATGAAAGGAGTTTTGAGCGATGAGCGAAAAAATAAATGTACTTCTCATTGAGCCGGGTAAGTATCCGAAGCAGATAGAGATTGAGGATACGCTGGAAGCAATGCAGGAAACTGTAGGCGGATATATTGAAGAGTATATGCCTTTTGATGACGAGGTTGCAATCGTTTGCAACGAGGAAGGAAAGATGAACGGTGCAGAACTTAACCGTGCAATCTACTCCGATGATAAGGAAATCCTCGACATTATTGCAGGCAAATTCTTTATCGCATACGCACCGATTGAGTCGGAGAGTTTTCTTAGTATGCCAAAGGATTTGATGAAAAAGTATGAGGATAAGTTCCGGTATCCGGAGCGTTTTTATCAGACGGACAAGGGCATTGAAGCGAAAGCATATAAGCCAATTTCAAAAGATATGGAGCGATAAAAAGACAGACGATGGGGCAACCCGGAGAGTCTGCATATTCTTAGCGAGCAGACCATTTGGATAAACACAGTTTCCCAAACGGTAGGAACTCGTTAGGGGTTGCCCCTAATACCCCAAGAGAAAGGAAGATGAACATTGAAAGAGATAGCATTGGTCGCCGTCGGTGTAATTGTCGGTGGTTTTTTCGGAGTTACTTTTATGTGTCTGTTCCAGATAAACAAGGACAGACACTATATCATCACAAGAAAGGATGGCGCAGAAAATGAGGAAAAGAAATATTCAGAAGATTGTTAGGTTCAGTCGAGATGAAGCACAGGACTTGCAGAAGAAAGCAAAAAAGGCTTGCCTTAGCGAAGCCGGACTTATCCGTTTGCTTCTTCGAGGTTACGAGCCGAGGGAAAAGCCGGACGAAAGATTTTATGATGTGATGCGTGAACTTTCCTCTATCGGCAACAACATCAATCAGCTTGCAGTTAAAGCAAACGCTCTTGGTTTTGTCGATGCTCCACAACTTAAAAAGGAAGCGGAGCGTTGGCATAAGTTTCAGGCAGATATTGAGCGTACTTATTTAAGACCCGATAAGAGTGAAATGAAATGGCAGTAAGCAAGTTGTGGGCAGTCAATTCAAGGCTCGGTCAGGTCATTGATTATGCCGCCAATCCTGAAAAGACGGCGGCAGATATTTATACCGAGGAACAGTATCAGGCACTCGCTGATGTTCTCTCCTATGCAAAGGATGAAGAAAAAACTGAACGGGAATATTTCGTCGAGGGTATTAACTGCAATCCGACCACTGCCCGTGACCAGTTTGTATCAGTCAAGCAGGCATATGGTAAAGAGGAAGGCATTCAAGCCTACCACGGATATTTGAGTTTTAAGGAACAAAATATTTCTCCGCAGCTTGCACAGAAAATCGGAATGGAATTTGCAAATGAAGTGTGGGGCGACAGATTTCAAGTCGTTGTGACAACGCACCTGAACACCAAACACCTGCATTGCCACTATGTAATCAATTCTGTTTCGTTCAAAGACGGTAAGCGGTTATGGGGAGATGAGAAAGCGTGGTTTAAGTTCAGAAAAGTAGCCGACCGGATTTGTGAGAAGTATGGATTATATTACAATCCGAATCCAAATCGCAGTAAGCAATCTTCCTACTACTATAAGCAGGAGCAAGCCGGAATGCCGACCAGATATTCTATGGTGCGTGAAGCCATAGACGAAGCGATTGCCCACAGCACAAATATCAAAAGTCTTGACTATGCACTTACGCAGATGGGATATGAGCATTGCCTGAGCGAGAGCCGGAAGTATTGGACAATTGTACCGAAAGGGTACACGAAACCGATACGACTGAAAAACCTCGGCGAAGATTATACCGAAGAAGCCATCAGGCGTAGGCTCATAGAAAATCAGAGAGTACGCATTGCTCCGTTTGCAAAGCAGACGGTGGTTATCCGGCAGTACCGGTTGCCCACAAGAGAAAATAAAATCAAAAAAGTGGGCGGACTGTATGGTTTGTATCTGCATTACTGTTACAGGCTCGGTTATTTGCCGAAATACAAAAAGCAGAATACAGCAAGGCTTCACTATCTTCTCAAAGAAGATTTATTGAAGCTGGATAAAATCACAGCAGAGACAAGGCTGCTCGGACGGGAGAATATTTCTACGGACGAGCAGCTTTTCTCATATAAAGAGTCGCTGAAAGGTCAGATTAAAACTTTGACTGACGACAGAACGCACCTGCGAAAAATTGCAAGAACGAAGATGAGTGACGATGAGCTGTCTAAGGTCAAAGAACAGATTTCGACGGTAAGCGACAAAATTCGGGAACTGAATAAAGAGGTTCGACTCTGTGATGACATTGCCGAGAGGTCAAAGGTTATGGAACAGAACCTTGAAACAATCAGAGCCGAAGAAGAAAAACAACAGAGAAAGGAGCAAAAGCGAAATGACAAATCCAGGTGACGCAGCCGAACAGGTCGTTAGGTTATCCCTTGAAGGCTTTGAAGTTGCTGCAAGACTTACCGGTTCAGCCGCAAAGAATATCGCAATTCTTCTTGCTTCCGTATTGAAGCAGGAAGCAACGCAGGCGAATAAGACAAGGGGCAAAGCCCGTCTTACCAATATGATTAAGTCGGGCAAGGAATTGAAAGTATTTTCCATTCCCAATAAGGATTTGAAGAAGTTTACCGAACAGGCAAAACGCTACGGTGTTCTCTATTGTGTTCTCCGAGATAAGAACACAAGGGGAGATAATGTTCCGATTGATATTATCGCACGTGCGGAGGACGCTTCTAAAATTCAGAGAATCGTTGAGAGGTTTGAACTCGGTAAGGTGGATAAGGCGGCAATCGTAACAGAATCGCAGAAAGCGGTTGAAAAACGAGAAGCCGTGGAAAAAGATAAACCGACAAAATCCAAGAATGAAATCATCACGGAGGAAGCTGTACGAAAACCACTTCAGAAAGAGGAAAACGCACAGTCAAACCCCACAACCGCCAAAACGGACAAAAACCCTCCGTCAAGGCAAAACTCAGAGCCGGAAGATATGCAAACTGATAAGGGTATTGCTGTTGACAGACAGAAGAAGCCATCGGTCAAAGAAAAACTTGACCGCTATAAGGCTCAGGCAAAACAGCAAAAAGAAGCAGAACGCAAAGAGCCGGAAACAGATAAGGCAAAGCATCCTTCTGCACCGAAGCAGACGGTACACCAACAGCCGAAAACAAAATCAAAGAAACCGAAAGAGAGGTAATTACAATGACAGAAAATTTTACTCCTGCAAAAGCAGGCACTCAGCGACCGAGACTTTCCAAAGAGGAATATGCTGAGAAGAAACGAGCCGAGAAAGACGGTGTGTATCAGCTTGCGGATGAAGCGGCGAAAGAGATTATATCTTCGCCGGAGAAATTCAAAGCGTTCCTTGATACGCAGAGCCGACTTGACAGATATTCGGCAGTAAACGCACTTTTGATTTACAAGCAGTATCCGCAGGCGGTACAGCTTAAAGATTTTGATGACTGGAGCAAAGAGAACATTAAAATCACAAAAGGTGCTAAGAGTATTTCCATTCTTGAACCGGTGGAATATGCAAAGCGTAACGGTACAACAGGCATTTCCTACAATGTGAAGAAAGTGTTTGATGTGGCACAGACCAATGGAAAACGACCGCCTGCACCGACAGCTAATCGTGACCCGAAAGCACTGATTACCACAATGCTTGATTCCTCGCCTGTGAATGTGGAAGCGACAAACGACCTCCCTTATCCGAATATGGCAGCGTTTTATAACAATGAGGAGCAAACCTTGTATGTAAAACGTGATGTGGGAGACAGCGTAGCGGTTGCTCAATGCGTAGCACAGGAACTGGGACACGCACAGCTTTCCATCAACAGCGACAGTTACAGTCGTTCCGATATGGGATTTCAGGCGGTATGTATCGGATATATGCTTTGCAAAAAGTACGGTATTGATACACAGAATTTTGCCATTAACCGTATTCCGGATAAGCTCGCTAACAAAGAGCCAAAGGAAATTCGTTTTGAACTTTCCAAGACGAGAAATGCGATGACAGATATTCATTCCCGTGTATCAGACGAACTGTACAAGAAAAAGCAGGCACGTACAAAAGATTATGAAAGATAAGAGGTACAGATATGGCGAAAGAAGAACTTTACCATATAGCGTTGGATGATTATGAACACGGTATCGTTATCCGTTCTCTTAATGATGAGAAAACAGATTTAATGAACGAGGGGAAATCAACCGATGCTGTGGACGACCTGATTATCAAGGTCGGGACTGCCCCAAAGAAAAAATTCAAGGTTATCGAAAAGGAACGCTCCGGCGATGCGAGATAACGAAAGACAGTCTGCGATTATTCTTTCTGTCATCGGTATTGCTCCGGTTGTGTGGCTGGCACTTCTCATAGCTCCGTCAGTTAAAGGCGGATTGCCGGAGATATTGCCGAGCCTGATGAATGTATTTAACAATCCGTTTCATATAGAAGTTTGTGAGGACAGCGTAAAAACTGTCCTCATCTTGCTTTTGTGCTATGGAATGGGTATCGGGATATATTTCTCCACACAGAGAAACTACCGCAGGCGGGAGGAACACGGTTCTGCAAAATGGGGCAATGCAAGAGCCGTGGATAAGAAGTACAGACAGTCTCCGTATTCCGATAACAAGCTGATGACGCAGAATGTCCGTATCGGATTGAATGCGAAAAAGCACAGACGAAATTTGAATACACTGGTATGCGGCGGTTCCGGTGCAGGTAAAACAAGATTTTACTGTAAGCCCAACCTTATGCAGTGCAATACCTCTTTTGTAATCCTTGACCCGAAAGGCGAAATCTTGAGGGATACGGGAAAACTTCTTGAGAAAAAAGGATATGAGGTCAGAGTTCTTGACCTTATCTCTATGGAAAAGAGCCACTGTTACAATCCGTTTGTGTATCTTCAGAACGACAACGATGTGCAGAAACTTGTAACTAACTTATTCAAAAGCACCACACCAAAGGGCAGTCAGTCCCAAGACCCGTTTTGGGACACTTCAGCTTCTATGCTCCTTTTGGCGTTGGTGTTTTATTTACGCTATGAAGCACCGGAGGAAGAACAGAACTTTGCAATGGTTATGGAAATGCTCAGAGCCGGTTCGATTGAGGATGAGGAAGATACAAGACCATCTCCTCTCGATGAATTATTTGCAGAGCTTGAGATGAACAATCCCGACCATATTGCTCTAAAGTATTACCGTTCCTATCATTCCGGTTCGGCAAAGACGTTGAAATCCATTCAGATAACGCTTGCCGCAAGACTTGAGAAATTCAATATTGAAAGCCTTGCTTATTTAACTTCGGCAGACGAGTTAGACCTGCCCTCTATGGGCGAGAAAAAAGTCGCCTTGTTTGCCCTGATACCCGATAACGACTCCAGTTTTAATTTTCTGGTGTCGATTTTATATACTCAACTGTTTCAGCAGTTATTCTATGCCGCCGACCATATCCACGGGGGTTCGCTTCCCGTTCCCGTTCATTTTCTGATGGACGAATTTGCCAATGTTTCTTTGCCGGATGACTTTGACAAGATACTTTCGGTAATGCGTTCCAGAGGTGTGTCGGTCAGTATCATCTTACAGAACTTGGCACAGCTTAAAGCCTTGTTTGAAAAGCAATGGGAAAGCATCGTGGGCAACTGCGATGAATTTCTGTATCTTGGCGGCAACGAGCAAAGTACACATAAATATGTGTCGGAGCTGCTCGGCAAAGAAACTATCGACACGAACACTTATGGTAAGAGTTCCGGTCGAAGCGGTAACTACTCCACAAACTATCAGATAAGCGGTCGAGAACTTCTCACACCGGATGAAGTGCGTATGCTGAATAACCAATATGCGATTTTATTTATCCGAGGGGAGCGACCGATTATGGATTTTAAGTATGACATCTTGAAGCACCCGAATGTGGTACTGACCACAGACGGAAAAGAGAAACCGTACAAGCACGGAGAAGTGACGATACCGCACTCATCTATTTCCGTTCTTGCTATTGACCCGGATGAGGTTGAGGAAAGCAATTACGGAGAAACCACTTACGAACTTTTGTCCGATGAGGATTTTGAAGTAGATAACAATTTTTAATCACAGGAGGAAATTACAATGAGATTTTTTAAGAAAAACACAGAAAACAAAACAACCTCTAAACTGCCGATGACCGGAAAGGTCAAGAAAGGGTATCGAGCTTATTGCGTAGCAGTATTGGCGATGACCGTTGTACTCGGCACAGGTGTAACCGCATTTGCGGCAAACGACCCTATCACGGTAGTAAACAATCTGTCCGATTTCATTTTCGGACTTATCCGTGCAATCGGACTTATCCTGCTCGGCTTCGGTATCGTGCAGGTCGGACTTTCTTTGAAGTCCCACGACCCGTCCCAGAGAGCAAACGGTTTTCTTACTCTTGCCGGAGGTATCATCATTACTTTCGCAAAAGAAATCCTTACTCTTATCACAGGCTAAGAAGCAACAGTTATCACGGGGCATACTCGGCAAAACGGGTATGCTCCCATTTTTACAAGGAGGTGCGAATGAATGAGCGATAACTGGGTAGTTCAAAACCTCGAAAACGCTCTTGAAACTTGGAACGATAAATTAAGCGAGATATGGCAGCTTTTAACCACAACGCCGCAGGATTTCAAAGGCGGAAGCATATGGAATGTGATGGTAACAATCAACGGAGCAGTTCAGGCAATCGGACTTGCACTGTTGGTGCTGTTCTTTGTGGTAGGCGTTGTCCGTACCTGCGGCAGCTTTACCGATGTAAAAAAGCCGGAACACGCACTGAAATTGTTTGTTCGCTTTGCCATTGCCAAAGGTGTCATAACCTACGGTATGGAGCTTATGCTTGCTTTATTCAATATCGTTGAAGGTATCATTTCAACCATTATGACATCATCGGGATTTGGAACACCGAATCAGACGACGCTCCCATCCGAAATGGTAACAACCATTGAGGACTGCGGATTCTTTGAAAGCATTCCGCTATGGGCAGTGACTCTGATAGGCGGTCTTTTTATTACGGTGTTGTCATTCATTCTGATAATGACGGTTTACGGCAGATTTTTCAAACTGTATATGTACACGGCATTAGCACCGATACCGCTATCTACCTTTGCCGGAGAACCAACGCAGAATGTGGGCAAGAGTTTTATTAAAAGTTACTGTGCGGTACTGCTTGAAGGTGCAGTAATCGTGCTTGCCTGCATAATCTTCTCACTGTTTGCGTCAAGTCCGCCGGTAGTAAACCCGGACGCTGCGGCAGTCACACAGGTATGGTCATATATCGGAGAACTTGTATTTAATATGCTTGTTCTTGTCGGTGCAGTAAAGATGAGTGACCGTATTATCAGAGAAATGATGGGCTTATAACGGAGGTTTTTGCAACAAATCTTCAGGCAAAATTCTTGCCTGAAAAACACAAAAAAAAATAAAAATAATTGACAAGTGAAAAAATCGTGATATACTGTAATGATTTAGCTTTGCTAAATGGTCGGATTGAGGAAGTAAAGATAGGATGGTCAAGTATATGTACGAATATGTCAGCAAAGCAGAATACAAGCCTTATAAAGAGGAAATTGAAAGTATCATAAAAAAGGTTCAAAAAATAATGAAAACCGAATATGATACGACTTTTCAATTCAAATTGATTGGAAGTGCAAATCGACACCTCGTCACTAAGATAAAAGATGGTAACAGAGGTTATGATTTTGACTACAATCTAATTTTGCAAAAGAGCGATTTATGGGACAATCCCAAAAAACTGAAAGAGCAGTTTATGAGAGCTTTTTCCAAGTCGCTCAAAGGTACAAAGTACGGAGAACCCGAAGACTCCACTTCTTCTATTACCATAAAGGTTGTTGATAAAAAACATTCCAAGATTATCAGAAGCTGTGATTTTGCGATAATTTATTATTTAGATGATGACAATTTGGACAATGGATATAGATATATCAAGAATTGGAAGAAAAACAATCGCTATTCATTTGAAGATAGAGTCCTATCACAAAATGCAGACTGCAAACTTCAAGAAATACTTGAATATGAGCAGGGATGGAATTGTGTTCGTGATGAGTATATCAAGTTAAAAAATCGTAATAGGGATACGAACAAAAAGTCCTTTATTCTGTATTTGGAAAGTATTCATAATGTTTATAATCACATACAGCAAAGTTTAGAAAATGAAGAAGATAATTTACCAAGAGGACTTACTTATTTAAACCTTTGGTAATGCACGATACGATGTGGCACTGTCAGTTATGGCGGTGCTTTTTTATTTGTCATAGAAAGGAAATTCTGATGGAAGTAAAAATAAACAGAGAAATACGAAATTACACAGAATCAATGTTCTTTGGACTGTCGCTCAGACAGTTCATTTTTTCTATCCTTGCGTGTGGTGTGGCGGTAGGATTGTACTTCTTACTCAAACCGCATCTTGGAACTGAAACAGTATCGTGGGTGTGTATTTTGGGAGCAGCACCGTTTGCGGCTCTCGGATTTGTGAAATACAACGGAATGACAGCAGAGAAATTTATCTGGGCGTGGATTAAGTCCGAGTTTCTTATGCCAAAGAAGTTAGTGTTTCACTCCACAAACACCTATTTAGAACTGATGAAACCGAGCATTGAGAAAAAGACAAAGGAGGCTTACAAGAATAATGATTAAGACATTAAACAACATCTTTAAGCAGGATAAGGAAAAATTTGTTGTGCCGAAGGGTGTGCAGGACTGTATTCCGCTTACTGCCATCTATGATGACGGTATTTTCAGAGTGGGCAAAGACAAGTATTCTAAATCCTTTAAGTTCACGGATATTAACTATGCGGTTGCCAGCCGAGAAGATAAAGAAGCGATGTTCCTTGAGTATTCGGAACTACTTAACTCTCTTGACAGTGGAGCAACCACAAAACTCACTATCAACAACAGACGACTGAACCGTTTGGACTTTGAGAAAACAATCCTTATCCCTGAAACCGGAGACGAACTAGACGAATATCGGGAGGAATACAACAAAATGCTTCTTGATAAGGCAACGGGAGCAAATTCAACGGTGCAGGATAAGTATGTGACCATCTCCATCAATAAAAAGAATGTGGATGACGCAAGAACCTATTTTGCCCGTGTAGGTGCAGATTTGATTTCACACTTTTCACGACTTGGCAGTAAGTGTGTGGAACTTGAAACGGATGAGCGACTTCGCATTATTCACGACTTCTTCCGTGTGGGGGAAGAAACTTCATATCATTTTGATATTAAGGAAACACGAAAGAAAGGACACGATTTTAAGGACTATATCTGCCCGGACTCTTTAGAATTTGAAAGTGATTATTTCAAAATCGGTAACCGTTATGGCAGGGTTATCTTTCTTCGTGAATATGCGTCCTATATCAAGGACAGTATGGTGGCGGAACTTACGGATATGAACCGAAATCTGATGATGTCCATTGATATTGTACCTGTTCCTACCGATGAAGCAGTCAGAGAAGCCGAAAACAGATTGCTCGGTGTAGAAACCAACATTACGAACTGGCAGAGAAAGCAGAATATGAACAACAACTTTTCGGCAACTGTTCCTTATGATATGGAACAGCAAAAAAAGGAAATGAAAGAGTTCCTTGATGACCTTACCACCCGTGACCAGAGAATGATGTTCGCAGTGCTCACAATGGTGCATACCGCAGATACCAAAGAGCAGCTCGACAACGATACGGAAGCGTTGCTCACAACAGCGAGAAAACATCTTTGTCAGTTTGCGGTTCTTAAATTTCAGCAGATGGACGGACTCAATACCGTTATGCCATACGGTACAAGGAAAATAGACACATTCAGAACTCTTACGACCGAGAGCCTTGCAGTGTTTATTCCGTTCAGGGTTCAGGATATTTACCACGAGAACGGCATTTATTACGGTCAGAATGTTATCAGTAAAAATATGATAATTGCCGACCGAAAACAGCTTCTTAACGGTAACTCCTTTATTCTCGGTGTATCCGGTGGCGGTAAGTCTTTTGCGGCTAAGGGGGAGATTGAAAATATTATCCTTTCTTCCGATGCTGATGTAATCATCATCGACCCTGAGAGGGAGTATTCCCATCTTGTAAATGCACTTGGTGGCGAGATTATCAATATCTCCGCAACATCGAATAACCATATCAATGCAATGGATATGAACAAGGACTATGGCGACGGAGCAAATCCTGTTATCTTGAAATCCGAGTTTATTATGTCCCTTTGCGAACAGCTTATCGGCGGTACAAATCTCGGAGCAAAGCAGAAGTCCATCATTGACCGTTGTACTGCAAGCGTTTACCGCACCTATCAGCAAAACGATTATACCGGTCAGGTTCCGACCTTGCAGGATTTCAGAGATGAACTTCTCAAACAGGATGAGCCGGAAGCAAAGGAAATCGCTCTTGCTATTGAGTTGTTTACTCACGGTTCGCTGAATACTTTTGCAAAGCAGACAAATGTAGATACTCACAATCGACTTATCTGTTATGACATTCTCGACCTCGGCAAGCAGCTTATGCCTATCGGTATGCTTGTCGTCCTTGACAGTATTTTGAACCGAATCACACAGAACCGAGCAAAGGGTAAGCAGACCTTTATCTTCATTGATGAGATTTATCTTTTGTTCCAGCACGAGTATTCTGCAAACTTCCTCTTTACACTCTGGAAGCGTGTAAGAAAGTACGGTGCATACGCAACCGGTATCACTCAGAATGTGGACGACCTTTTGCAGAGCCATACTGCAAGAACAATGCTTGCGAACAGCGAGTTTATCATTATGCTTAATCAGGCTTCTACCGACAGACTGGAACTTGCAAAACTTCTGAATATCTCAGACCTTCAGCTTTCGTATATCACAAATGTTGACGCAGGACACGGACTTATCAAGGTGGGCAGTTCTCTTGTACCGTTTGCAAATAAGTTCCCGAAGAATACGAAGTTGTACCGCTTGATGACGACGAAGCCCGGTGAAGGCTTATAAGGAGGTGTTTTCTATGGCTAAAATTCAATTCAGAAACAAAGCACACAGAGATTTTGTCTTTGAAAATCTCGAAAAATGCAGGCGCAATGACTGCTATCATCAGGCATTTTTCTACGTGATGGGCATTTCAGAAGAAACCAGAATGAATATCGGAAAAATGTTTGATTTTAAGAACGATTGCATTGTGCCGGAGGGAATGTATGGCGGTTGGCAGACCAGTGGAACAGTCAAGGTCTGCCACCTTGCCTTTAATCTTTGGAACGGCTTCACGGAGGAGGGAAAAGAAAATCTTTTCACACCGGATGAATTGTTCTGTTGCGGATATGCTCCTTACTTTATGGAAGGTATCAAACTCAGGTATCCCGAATATTGTAGAGATTTGACTCCACCTAAAAGAAAAGATATGGAAAGGTAAAGGTACAAAACGATGAGTAAGAAAATGAGAATTACGGTTATATCGCTTTTAAGCGTTGTATTTGCTGTGAGTGTTGGCTTCTTGGTCAAAGACTACTGCGACTCTAAAATGCAGGCAGAACTCTATGATAACTTGATTGAAACCGTTGAGGATACAGATGATACGGAGGATACGATGTCATATTCCGAAGATAAGAACTTTTTGCCAGACTATCAGGAACTGTATATGCAGAACAACGATATGGTAGGATGGATAAAGGTTGAGGATACCAAAATCAATTATCCGGTTATGCAGTCAAAGGATAATCCGAATTTCTATTTAAGACACGGATTTGATAAAGGTTATACAGTGTACGGTTGTCCGTATGTACAGGAAAACTGCGATGTGGATGCTCCGTCAGATAACCTTGTTATCTACGGTCATCATATGAACGACAATTCGATGTTCGCCGGATTGATGAAATATGCCGATAAATCTTTTTGGGAAAAGCACAAAACCATTCAGTTTGATACGCTTACCGAGAAAGGTAAATACGAAGTAGTGGCAGCTTTCAAGACAGAAGTATATACAGACAGCCCAAACAGCTTCAGATATTATGATTTTGTCAATGCAGATACAGAAGATGATTTCGATGCTTATATTGCCAAGTGCAAGGAACTTGCAATCTATGATACGGGAGTAAACGCAGAATACGGCGACAAATTGATTACGCTTTCCACTTGCGAGTATTCTCATAACAACGGAAGAATGGTTGTTGTGGCGAAGAAAGTGGCTGAATAAGGAGGGATGAACCTTGTATGATTAGTTTGATAAATTTAGCAGTGTTGTTCGCAGCGAAAGTTGCGGACAATGCCCTTAGTACGACAAAAACAATATTGGTACAGAGAAGTCGGTGGATACTTGCAGGCATTGCGGTTATCATATCCGACTTCATTTATTTTTGGATAACGAAAAGAGTTGTCTCTGCGAATAACGAGATAGCAATGCTTGTTGTTGCCGTTGCGGGCGGTGTCGGTTGTTCTCTTGCTTGCTTTATTAACGAGAAAATGTCAAAGGACAGAACCTATGTGAATGTGATTATGTCCGATGACCTCGAAGAAATGAAGCGTTTGCGAGACTTCCTTGCAAAGCATCACATCACAAATGTTGCAAGCGACAGCTACACCCTTGATTGGAACGCAAAGACAATCTCTATTACCGCTTATCCCGAAACGAAAGCAGAAAGCCGATTGATTAACGGGTTTATTGCCGATAGCTCAACGAAATTCAAAAGAGTTATTCAACCGGCTTAGGAAGGAGGTTTGATGTGGCTGATATTAAAACAAGAGAAACAGTCAAAGGCACGATAAAGACCTTGGATAAAGCTGCCATTGCCGGTCAGAAAATGAAACAGGCATATATCGCCACAAAGGACAAAGCAGAACATTCGGTAAATACAAATGAGAATACTGCGGAAGAATATGCTGCCGATAAGACGGAAGCCGGAATTGATGAAATCGCACATAAAGGTGCGTATTCTTTTGATAAAGCTGGACGAAAAGGTGTTCAGGAAACAAAGCAGAATATTCAATCTGCAAAAGAGGGCATACAGCGTTTCAAACAGCAGAGAGCAGAAAAGGCAATGAACGCTCAGAAAACGCAAGGCAGACCCACAACGGTTGGTAGTTCTTCAGAACAGACGCAGACATCGTCGGTAATCAGGACACTTGAAAAGCCGGAGAAAATGGTTAAACAATCTGCGACTTCCGCAGGAAAGAAGAATATTAAACTTGCAGGTAAGGAAGCGACAAAAACAACGCAGAGGTCTGTTAAGACTGCCGAGCATACTGCAAAGGCAAGCATTAAGACCAGTCAGCAGACGGCAAAAGCCGCACAGAAAACCGCTCAGGCGAAGGTTAAGGCTTCACAGAAAGCGGCTCAGGCAGCAAAGAAAGCGGCGAAAGCTACAGCAGATACCGTCAAAGCCACAGCGAAAGCTACCGTTGCGGCAGTCAAGGCGATTATTGCAGGGACAAAAGCACTTGTAGCAGCAATCGCAGCAGGCGGTTGGA
>ENA-OZAG01000075-OZAG01000075.1-human-gut-metagenome-genome-assembly--contig:-NODE-75-length-58272-cov-7.280811_pt1 | contig 58272 bp, 53 predicted proteins | sample MGYA00243300_ERZ653497 | MGnify/ENA primary metagenome ERZ653497 (study PRJEB26926, sample SAMN06164955) | human gut metagenome | biome: ENVO:00009003; feature: ENVO:2100002; material: ENVO:00002003...
GATCGCTCAGTGTCTCGTGGGCTCGGAGATGTGTATAAGAGACAGATATTAAAATGATAAATATTTTAGAGTACAAGTGGGATAAATCAATGCATGAACGGTTTGGTCAGGCAGTTCTGGGAGAGGAGATATCTGAATACAAAAATTATGATTTTAATACACAGATGCTTGAATTCCGTTTAGTTAATTCAATAACAGTCTTAGAGAAAAAGAATTTTGCTGTATTTCAATGTGTTAAAGATTCTGATATTTTTCACTCATTGCAGCTACTCGCAAATTCTACGCTTGGGCGATTGTTGTTTGCTGAGTTAACTGAGCAAATTGGTTGTTTACGAAAAACAAAAGATATAGATGGTCTTAAGAAATTAATCTCAAATGTTTTACATACTTGTAATGGTATGTTCAATGGAAAGGCATACGATTCATTATCCAATAAAGATTTATTAAAAGATATTGTGATAAAAGAATCAGATTTACTTATTGATGTGTTTAAAGATTTTTTAACTTTACTATCGTATTTGGAAGATGCTGTTCTTGATGTATGTTTTCCAATGTGGGAGGCAAATCTTTTTAAAGCAAAGACTGGTATTACAGATTTTGGTTTAAATTTTATGGTGAGTCTTTTTCGTAATACAACGGATGCACTTAATCATTATCATGTAATTAGTGCCAGCGTTGTAAGCCCACTGCGTCCAATACTATTTCAGGAACGTAAATATGGTTATTTATACTGTCCAAGAAAAGAACAGATTATTGGTATGGCACCATCTGATCTATCTACAATAGCATACGCTGGACCATCATTTTCTTGTAGTGAGATGAAGATTGATCCACTGTTCAATTTAATCTCAGCACTAACCGGTGATATAAAATTGGAAAGTGGTGTGCATTTACAGTGTAATTTCTCTGACTTTTGTAAAATGTATGATCTTAATGATTTTCAGAGAATGACATATGATTATAATGAGGTCATTTTAAGAGCTGATACGGAGCCAATAGCTTTATTTACAACTAAAGACAATTTATCAGCTTGCTTGAATGATCTTAATGCATTGTGTACTGTTGCTAAGTTACCTCTTGTTATTTGGGGTGCAAATAAGGCTTACACTATTTCAGTAAAGTATTTGCCTAAATTTTTTGATTTTATGAGATTTCTAGGTTCAAGTAACAGAAGATAACTTGATGGATCCAGGTCATGCTATAAATTCGAAGATTTAATATATTGGAAAATAAGAAATTGTTTGAAGGAGATAGTGTATGTTGTATATAACATTTAAAGAAAACGAATCAGTTATTACGAATGTTGATATGTTTTTCGACAATAATTATGAACCTGAATGGCTGCTAGATCCATTTGTAAAGAAAATCATACATGATATTGATAAATCAGACGTTTTATCCGAAAATGTAATAAGTAGTCCTGTTTTTGGGAGTATTCCACCTCGTATGTTGTCAGGCGGTACTAAGGCTTTAATACTGATGCTGAAGGAAAATAAAGTAATTTGGGCAACTGCGTGTGGCGATAATTGTGCAAAGTGGATTATTGAAATAAGTAAGTTAAGAGATATCACGATCTGTTTGGAGCATGCCATGAAATTCCCTAATGATTTTGATGCAATATGTCTTGACACTAATGAAGAAATCCACACATTGGATGATTATAAAAAGAATGTCTTACATGGAATTTGGGGTGCATGAATTATGATAAATGTTCATATTCGAAACAAATTTGTAGATTATAAATTTAATCTTTGGCAAAAATATAATCTATTAACTGGTGACAGTGGCGAAGGTAAAACCACTTTGTATAAAATGATAGCTTCTTATGATGAGAATAAACAAAATATACAATGTCTCGGATACAAAAAGCTTGGTACTGATCTAACATTATTAAGAATACTGGCTGATATCGCAATGGAAGATGATGATAAGGTAAAGGAAGATTTAATTCACAGACTTGATGGTTTTTTAATAATATTGGACGAGAATAGTAGTCTTCTTAAAAGAAAATCGGCACCAAGTTTATTAGAACGATTTAATTGTTATTTTTTAGTTATTTGTAGAAAAGTCGCTTTAGGTTTTAAGTCAGTTTCAGCAGACTGTGTATTTGAATTATCATCCTCTGGAAAATTTCATACTTTCAAACCACATTATAAACTTTCAGCTGACGTTTTCTTATGTCATAATATTATTTGTGAAGATTCAAAGAGTGGTATGCAGTTTATGCAAAGTATTTTTGATAGATTAAAAATATCTTACGCTCAAAGTTCAAATAATGATAGGGATGGTGGTAAAGCCAAATTTGTATCATTTTTGAAAAATTATACGAATTGCAATGTCTGCATAGTCTTTGATAGAGCTGGCATTGGTTATGATCTGGAAGGTATACTTATGCAAATAGAAAGGCAAAGGTTACACGCTTGCTTTATTGATTGGGATAGTTTCGAAACATATATCTTAGAATCTCCTGCTTTTAGGCAAACTGTTCCAGAGCCTGAATGCAATTATGAAAGTAAAGAAAAGCTTGCAACTAAGTTACTTAGCGATTTAATTCACTACGGTAAGGATAAATTACCAGCATGCCTGTCTATTGGAAGACAAGAATGTTATCGTAAAATTGATGGATCCGGGTCATATTATAAATTCGAAGATTTAATATATTGGAAAATCAAGAAATTATTTGATTTGTATGAAGCATCAAATAAATTTCATACTTCGGATTTGCCAGACAAAATGAATATCTGATTGAAAACTATTTTAGGTATTTAAATTCGCCAAAACAGATAAATTTGTGATTTTAGTGCAATACAGTAAAAACACAAAAAATCAGCAAATTTTTGTGTCATTTCAAGACACACAGAACCAGAGCTGAGACTCGACAACACTATATAAATGTGTAATAAAAATTAAGGTGTAAAATCAAACACAAGGAGGATTTTATTATGAAAAAGAATTTATTAACAAAAGTAATGACATTAGCTTTAGCTGCAACAATGGCTTTAACACCAGTGACAGCTTCAGCAGCTGAGAAGACAGTTGTGACTTCTAAGGAGTATCGTAGCGTTCTAGTTGATTGCTATGATGAAGAGACAGAAGTGTTTGACGGCAACAGACTTTATGATTATGTAGCTTCCCTCAATGGTTGCTATCAGCCAAACGGTTACAAGATCTATACAGCTTTAAACAATAAGACAATCACATTCAAGAAGACTGGTAATTACGCTGTAATCGTTGGTGGTAAGACAGCAAAGAAAGACCAGGGTTCTTTCAAGTTTGTAGCACCTAAAACAGGCACTTACAAGTTTACATTTAGCACAAAGAATAATATTGCTGGCAGTCAGATTTTCATTAAGCAGAGTGGTAATGCAAGAGAGTTATGCTTCTTTAAGGTAAATTACAAATCTGGATCAGAGAAGATTACAGAGGATACGTCAGTACTTGTAACTGATGATCCAAAGTGGGGTGCATATGCTACAAACGGTGAAAGTGTGTTATCACACTATATTAATGACAAAGCTTCACATATGACTAAAGTTTCTGGTTCCATTAAGTTAAAGAAGGGTCAGTTTTTAAAGTATGTGGCCAGAGATAGTAGTGCTGATTATGACGAAAGGGATGATGCAGCATACAACTTCACCGGCTTTGATGTCTCAATTACAAAGACAAAATAAATTTCAATGCCCAGTAGTGTAACAGCTACTGGGTGTTTTCATGAATGAGATTTTAGCGGAAAATAAAAAGCCTGTGTCAGAATTAACATCGCCTCAGCGGTAATTCAGATACAGGTCTTTTGACATTGTATTATTTTCATTTCATTTTCTCATTATAATTTATTAACCGCGACTTAAAGGTGCGCTGTAGTACCTGTAATTAGTTTGGATTAATCATCATTTTCGGATTGATGTATCCAATCATCAGCTATGAGTTCGGCTTCTTCTTCCGAGAAACCATCTTCTTCTAGACTGATTACGAATGAATCTCTATCCATGAGCTTACCTCCTTTCCTATTTGTACTTGGAGTATAACAGGAGAGGAGGTAGTTGTAAATACCATTTGTGTTATTTAATTATTGTTAATACAAATTAATAGATAATTTAGAAAAGTAAAAGACAAAATAAATTTCAAGCGTTCACGGTGTCACAGCCATGGGTGTTTTTCGGGGCAGAAAATTAAAGATTATCTAATTGCTTACGCGTTTCTGCCACGTTTTACTTTAGTAATCAGTATTAAAGATACAACAAAAGGGAGCGCCCAGGCTCCCTTACTTTATCAGCGCCCCAGTACATTCCATCGACGCAAACAATCGGAACAGAGGAGCGACCTTTAGCTCATGAAAGCGTATTGGAGCTGTGATAAGAAATGGTGACTGCTTACCTGTAAAGGTACACTGACGTCCATGCTTCTTTGCAGAGGGTTTAGAGATCAGAGTTTACTGAATGACACTCAAAGCTATTTTAGCCAAAAATGCTGTTAACTATTGCGAGTGCTAAACCCAGGCACTGATAAAAAACTGCCTCGAGCATTGTTGTGATCATAGAATCACTCCTTTCTCAAGACTTTATGTAAAATATTTTACACTGGTAGTATATCACCAATGCTTCGAAAAGTCAATCGTTGTATCTTTAATATTGATTATTATCAATAAAAGGGCTATCGTATAAAAACGATGGTCCTTTTTGCGTCCAAGCAGTGGGTTGCTGTTTTGCTGGGTTTCTGCTAAACTATAGTAAGAAGATGTTAATAACGTGTGGGGGTGATGCATATGACAAACAAAGATAAGATTTTACAATTAATGCAAAAACATAAGGTAAGACACGCCATATATTCTTCGTCATTAGATTTTGAAGATAAATGCCCATCTGGTGATCTTGTTTTTGCAGGAGAGCTTGATAGTAAATTATTATCGCAGGTACGAGAACTTTATGATGCAGAAGAAGTTACTGAAGATAATATTCGTTTTGGCGTTTGGATGGTTCCAGAAGACTCAGTTAATTTCAAAGCTTTCCGATTGGAGTGTAAGGAGGAACTGAATGCCGATATATAAAGATGTTACAAGAAGTGATATGCCAAAGTATCTTCATGCAATTGAAGATATGATGGCTGACTGTAGCAAATTCTTCTCATTCTGGTTTCTATTTCAGATTGTTGTTTCTATTTGTGAATACTGCTTGTGTTATTCCTATTTCCAATTAAATGAAGAATTAGCAGAGTTAAATAGTGATAAAGTGTCAATTGGGCACGTATACACATACTTGCGTGGTATAAGACCAGATGCTGATTATCATACTGCTTGTAATGCTTTAATTTTAACAAGACATAGTATAGCACATTTGAGTTCTGAGTATTTTACAAAAGCTAAAGTTCGTGCACTTTTTGCTATGGACAGCTTTTATGACTTCCTTACAGTGTTTGGGTTTTCCATTGCAGACATTGTCATTTTAAAGAACCTAGGTGCTACAGCTCAGTGCGATTTGACTGAAAACACTCCGTCTCCAATGACATTTTAGCTTCAGTCTTTTGAGTATCTTTCAAAAATTGAATGGAAGTCATCTTAATCCAGAGATAACAAAATAATTTTCAACACTCCATGGTATAACAGCTGTTGAGCGTTTTAAAGTCTAGGAAAGGGCTATCGTTTGAGAACGATGGCTCTTTTTTGCGTCCAGGTGTAGTGCTTAAAATTTCACTTTTGATTCTTAATTTTTATTACTGATACAGATCTCAGGACTTTGAAGTGTAAAAGCTTCCTGGTTCTTTTGCTGATGGAATTCTTTCTATCAGTTTTAACTTTCAATAGGATTTCAAAAAGAGGAGGTTTCTATACATGATATTTAAACAAAAATTGAAAAAGTTTTTGGTAAGGGCACCAATTATTACAGTACTGGCTTTAGCGTGCCTGACCAGTATTCCCACACAGACAAATGCCGCGGAGAGTAAGGTAATCCTTGAGAAAAATATGCATAAGTTTGTTAAAATTGGTGATTATGATATTATTGAGACTGCCGGGGATATTCTTAATGCAATGTTTGATTTTAAATCTGAGCTGAATCCCAAACGCCAGTATATTGCTTATTATAAGATCGATACTAAGAAAACCGGTACGACGGGGTGGCACACGGAGTATGAGTATTGGCATACCAAGCCTTGGAATTCAAACCAATATTATAATGGTAAACTGATTCCAAATGTACCAACTTCAATTGCGGCTGCAAAGCAAAGATCCGATTATATTTTTGGTTATCAGGTAAATACATCAAAAACCACCAAGGCTGTACCTAACGCGGGCAAAAAGACCTTTTATCATTACACAAAGGTTTATGGAAAAGCTAAAACTTCTGTTGGTTCCGGAATGATTGGAACACTTCATTACTTTTGTGTTGATGAGGATACTGTAACTGGACAAAGGTTTGCCGATGTAATGTCCGAGCATCCAGAGCGTGATTATGTTGAGTTTTATATTAGCCCGGTCATCCAGCGTAGTGACGGTCGTTATTATTATGACTGCAAATCCTGGTTTAGTTATGGCTGGTCTGACAGAAACTACAATAATTATTATGTTCATTACAACCAGTTAGTCCGCTTTAAGCTATCTCAGGTAAAAGTTAATTCAACATGCTACAATATCGGAAAACAGGAAACCGGGAAGAGTGACATAAAATACCAAGTTCGGAAGGATGTTAAAAGCAATAACAATGTTTATGTTAGAACTGTTAAAACTGCAGATTATATTTGGGGACCACAAAGCGAGATACTTACCAATAGCAAAGGCAAAAAGTATCAAACAACTGAGCATCGTCCATTTAGTGAGAAGTCGTACACAATAAAGAATCCTGCCAGTCAGAAGAATGGAAAGTTTTTAATAAAGACTAACAAGAAGACTGGAAAGAAACAAAAATTTATGTGTGTAGGTTTCCTAGTTACTAAAGTCCTTGATAAAGCTAGTGGCGGCGATACTATCGTTTTAGCTTCTTCAATGATTGAATTAACTAAAGGTGCTTCCGGTGATTATGTTCCTTATTTTGTTTCCGATAAGGACAAAGAAACTACGCAAACTGATAAAGTAGATGGTGAAGATATTTCAGCGCCGCCATCAAAAATCTATGATCAGAAAGTTACTGTTAAACGATTTAATAAGTATAAATCTACAAAGAATGGAGTATGCACTCCAGTAACAACTTTTAAGACAGGTGAAGTTATTACAGTTGCCAAATGGAATCGAGAAATAAATCAAGCTATTAACTGGTGTAATAGCAAGAACTGGGGTATTCGTAATGCATACCAGGATACAACATCTAAGATTAACGTTGACTGGTTTTATGCTGCTATTGGTGATTCATCATTCCATACTGTAAAACTTGAAACTTACTACACGACAGAATCCTTTAACAAAGAAACAAAAGAGTATCCGTCTGTTGATGATAGTAAGGATCTGGAGTACAAACATTCTGAAAAAACTGATAAATCAGTATACAAAGGTACTGAAGTTTTAGCAGGAGACGTTCAGGATGGTGCACCTTGGGTTAGCTATTCTGTTAAGACAGATACTAATGGTGCTTATGTCAAGAAAGATGGTACAGTCGTGCCAGAATCGTCTGATAAAGAGGAGTCCACTGCAGAAATAGACAGTCATGCCAAGTCCCGGTTTGAAGATCGAAAACCTGTAAAGCAGCTTTCCAAGTCGGATTTAACGGAGATCAAAGACAAAAATACAGGCATGTCAACGGCTTCAATTCCATACGTGATTAAGACTTCTAGTAAGCAGTCATTAAAGGAATCATGTGAGAATTACTTGTATCGTATTGTTATCACGACAAATAATGACAGTGAGTGGACACAGTTTACAGCCGCTGATATTTGGGGATCTCATACACCAGCAAATGGTGTAATTCACAAAAGTAAGAGTACCAATCGTAGTTATGTTACATATGCTCCATACATGCGTAATTATGTTTACACCAAGTACGGAACCCCAGGACAGATTAAGGCAAAAACGTCTGATTGGCAAAAAGATGCTTATGACATGACTCATTTTATTATTCCGGAAGTGCGCAGCGATGTTACTATTAGGGCGTATTATACGACAACTGTTCCTGTCCGCATTTACACATATGTAAAGGATAATGGTGACTGGCAGCTGGATGAGTCTACTATTGAAAAGCATTGGATTAGCCCAGGTGTTACTTATCACGGTACTTATGATAGTTCAAAGTATGTTGCTGCTATTATGGCTTGTACAGGCCGTAAGGCAAATTGTTTGCCATACACAACTGAGGATATTAAAAAGACAACATTTAAGTCAGTATCATCAGCTGAAAAGTTTTATTCTGACAGGACAAACCTTTCCGCGGAAGGGGGTACATTTGAGGTCAAGATAAAGGCGCAACCTGTGATTATCTGTATCTTTGTTGATAATTCGGATGGGAAGTATTTCACACAGGTTCAGTATGTGCACACGCAGGATGGCAAGTACCATTTAGTGAAGAGCTGGCGGCAGCCTATCCGTACTTTGACAAGCGAGACTGTAAGTGAGTACTTAAATGATACCTGTCATCCTACAAAGGATGACTGTTATCACACTGGGCATAACTACACACATTACAGTTCAACCACGCGAGCGTTTGTAAGTTTTCCGCATTATGTAAGCTGGGATGAAGGCCCCGAGTATGCTACTGGTTTGTATGGTAGCTTGTACAAAGACTATTTAGTTACGTATGAGTATAATAAGAATCCTAAGATTGCAAAGACGCGTACTACAGTGCCTGGATCTTCAAGTGGATCTAATAACTCAGAGATCTATTTAACGAAAACAGGCGATATGGTTTATAAGCAGACTGGAAGCGAAGCTCAGGCTGATAATGCAGATAGAACTCCTGGAGGAAATAACTCTTTAGTTGTTTACTGTATGTACGATGATATTTTTAACAATTGGCATAATGAACAGTATAACCCTACAAAAGATAAAGGTTCTGATGATCCATTAACAGAAACAGAAGTTTCTATTTATTGGAATTGGTTATTGCCAAATGGTTTTGTCTGGGAGCATCAGGATATTGAATCGAAAGACAGTGTTGATGAGACACAGTATGAGGATAAATATACAAATCCTTATATAGCCAGCGTTTTTGGTACAAAAGGAAGCGCAGCTTTCGATGCACAATCTGGAATACCTACGACTGATAAAGTCAGGACAGTTTCACAAATACCTAGGTATTTGACAAAGGGCTACTGGAATAAAGAAATGCTTGATTATGCTTATCGTGTTTATGCTGTGTATGTAAGTCAGCATAAGTCAAGCCAGAAGATTGTAGAGAGTAATGACCCATCTTGTTGGCCACCTGGAAAAGGTTACCATGATTTCACTGATTTAGGTACATACTCTTATGGTACATCAACGACTGTTGAGTGTGATTTTGATTATTACACATCTGAAGTTGTACAGCAGTCACACAATTTAATTGTTGAACGGCATAGTGTTTATTACACGCTTGGTGATGCTGAAGTTTGGGATCCTGTTAAAGTAACCTTGAAGAATGATGTATTTACTGCAGAAGGTTCAAATGATATTTGTAAAAACCATTTGATTACTCTATTTCCAAATGGAGTAGATGGTTCTTTCCAAAGTAATGCTAGATTCTTCAAAACAGGAGATGGTGCTTATCGTATGCCAGACTTAGCTGTTAAGCGGCAGTATGTCAACTACGGAACTTACAACGACTGGGAAGATAGCGGATCTCCAGATCAAGATTTAGATAATTTTCAAACGGACGCAGAGTCAATTGTTGGCAAATTTAAAGTCAAGAATGATACCGTGTCATTTTACAATGGGTGTGGTGAGACATTTGTTTTATCAGATGGTTCAATGGATCTACAAGAAATGGTTGATATTCCAACATTTCCACCGGAAGCTGAGCAGACAGTCGCAGGATTATTTGATTCAGCGAACACAACGCCGAATGGTATTACGGTTGAACCATACACGAATAATGGTCATCATGAAACCTGTTCAATTGCTTATTACAAGCAGATACAGGTAATTCCTACGAATAAGTATTACACGCAGGAGATGATCAAGACAAAGATTGCGGATGATGGCGATGATGATGTTGAGGTTTACACACCTACAGTCAATCGAAGTCAGATAAATCTGGATTACAATAACAAGGGTACAAATAGCACAGGTGATCCTCTGTATCCTATTTATGATTGGGATCAGGCAGTTGATCATTCACAAGAGCAGAGTCTGCATAATATCCAGCTCGATCGCGAATACACAATGACAATTAGTGTGGAAGATGATGCTTCTGATATGGATGGTTATGGTTACCAGAACTATGTGCGTTATTTAGCTCTTGATAAGTATGGCATGCCATACGCACAGGTGAAATTCCCGTTTCCAGTACAAATGGTTGTAAAGACAGTACAGAATGGTAATATGCATACTGATGATCGGTATTACTATGCTAATACTTGGATTAGTCTTGAGATGATTGATGACAATGGTAATATTAAGGGCACTATTAATCAAACATTCTTCGTACCATCTTGGGCGACTGAGATGGAGAGCGCAACGATTCGCTTTAGATCTATTGCATTGAATGCAGATGAAAATCCTGATTCCACTAGAACTGAAGCTGATCGACCTAATAACCAGCCTGGTTTTAATGGAAATGATACAGGACGTATTTTCGAGAACGAGTACACAAATGATGCACTTGTTGATAACAAACTCACAGACAGTGATAAGGGACGTTACAATGCTCAGAATGAGCGTGATTATGTTGCTTGGATGGAAGAGACAGACACAGTAACTGGACGAATTTCTAGTTTCCAGATTACTGATGTTACGGATTATCCAGCTTGGCAGCCCGTATTTAGAAAGTATGATAAAGATTCAAAGAAATACTTATCTACATTAACTGGAAACGCTTATCATTCTGGTGTCTCTAATGAGTTTGGATTTTTAGGACCTTGGGGTTCCTTGTATACTGCACCTGTGTTTGGATCAAGTAATCCTGCAGGAAAGAGTGTTGGTACTCTTGGTTTGGGTTATAAAATTCGTTACAAGATGACGACTGTCGGACCTTATTACAATCTGACAGATAAAGTTTCGTTTAAACCTACTTTTTACTTTGTAAATGATAAGGGTGAGTATTTGCAACAGGATGGTTCATTTAGCTCAAATATCAATACTCGTGCTCAGGTTAATGTGTACTACAGCGAGACTGTTAATAATACCAGACAAACACTTATTAAAGTTGGCAGTAAACAGGATAAGCTAAATACAAAATCGCTGTGTCTTGCTGATGATGAGTGGGATGTAAGCAAGAGTCTTCGTGACTTTACGAATGATACATTACATACATCTAATGTCGGAAAGACGCAGAAACAGTACACTTTTGAAAAAACAAGTCTTACTTCAGCAATGCGTATAATCAATGGTAATACGCATCAGTCGGCTCATCTTGGACAGCCACTTTCTCAAGAGTCAGATAAGAAGTTTGAGTTCAACTCAAAGATGTATAATATTTTGCAGGCAGTTTCGGGCAATCCGCAGGCTTATGTTGGCACAGATTATGAGACATTGACTAGTGAACTGTCCAGGGATCAGGTAGCAAAGAGTGTGCAGACCTGGTATGGTGAGTATTATTTACCTTCCGATGTTTATGTCACACAAAAATCATGGGATACTGTAAAGAGTCAGATAAAGAATGGTTTTGATGGATCTGAGGATTGTTGGTTGAAAGGCGGACATTTAGTCATCAACTTTAATCCAGAAGTTTCATCAGATACACATCAGACGCTAAGATACAGTGTCGAACAGAGATATCCAATAAAGACTGATAAGGGAACAAAGTATGTAAAAGGAGGATGTAATCAGTTTTCCAATGAAAATTGTGTTACTTCTAAAATGACCACTACAGGGGAAGTGATTCCTCTCGATACTGGGGATGTACTTGTTTATGACTTTGCAGGCGGTTCAGATGCTCCATCGACTGGAAAAGCACCTTCTGCAAAGGATGCTTATGATTCTAGTGGATCTCATTAATTTTCAGGAATGCTTAGTGTAACAGCTAAGCATTTCTTTTTATTTCTATTTTCTTTTTTGCCTATAAAGGCAGAATGGAGGATAAATTAAAAAATGGACAAAACAATTGAAATGTACTCAAAGGAGTTAACAGATGCCGGCTTAATAGTTGAGCATGGTATGATTTTTCTTGATGTTGCAACTTTAGAATATGCTAAAGAATCTAGAAAACCGGTACCAACACTTAAGTTACAAGTGGGATACCGTGATAATCTTTCAGCCGTCCAGATAAAACAGATATTGAATAGTGGCAACAGTAGTGACATTGATGCTGATAAGATTATTGCGGGTCTCTCAGACGGTGTGCCAGATAATCTGCAATTCAGACTCAGGAGACCAGAATTTAGAATACCAATTTCAGAGGACCTCTTTGACATGAATGTGCAAGTTGTTTATAAACTTGCTGGGAAAGATGCGACACTTTCAGTAGCTGTAACCCCTTCTTTACTAGAAGGCTGGGGTTTACCAAATTGGGAAGCTTTAAAATCTCGTGTTTCAGTAAAGCAAGAGTGGCAGCTTATTTCAATGAAGGATATTCTTGCTAAGTATGATAAAGATTATCCTGTTACACCAGATGATGTTCAGTTGTATGTTGTTACAAATAATTCTAATATGGATGGCGCAGCCGTGCTGCTTGATAACGATTATTTGAATGATTTACACAAGCTCTTTGGTGATTATTGGATTTTACCAAGTAGTATACATGATATTTTAATCTTACCAATGCAAACTTATGAAAAATCAAATGGAACAGCATATGAGGAGTCACGCAATCATCTTCTCGAAATGATAAAAGAAGTAAATGATACACAAGTAACTTTCCAGGAAGTATTGAGTTATTCATTAATGAAATATACTTCCAATGGTTTGGAACTTGCATAAAGGAGTTGTATGAAGAAAGAATTTTATCTTACAAAACTTGCTGATATTTCAGAAGTTTTATTTGTACTGGCAGGTATTTATTTTTATGTTATTTATCAGTATTGCTATGTTTATTCAGCAAGAGCACAGTGGCTTCATGTCGCAACTATTGTATTTGTGAGCACTGGAATTCTATTCGTCATTTTTAACTTTGTTATCAGTCTTATTACCATTGGTGATTCTTCATACAAGCGCACACATAAGTTTATGTGTGCGCTGAGGTCAAAGCATGATCCTTACTCTGAGTATACAAAGTCTTTTAGCGTGTATCGTATGTATGTTTGGAGACATTTTGTATTCGGGATAAACAGCTGGCGTGTGATTATTTTAATTGTGTTACTTGGCTTAACAGCATTTTGTACTTATGCGATTTATGCTACTTTTTTAAATACATTGTCAGATCAATTTACTATTTTAACTATTTCGCTTGTTTGTATTCTTGTACTTTGTTTTTGTATTTATAAATTATTTCCAAAGATTTTTCGTTCAAGTACAGGCTTAGTTCGCTATTTAATTTCCAGTTCTTTGCCATTGAATAAAGTAGATACTGATTTTAAAATTTCTGACATTATTTCGTGTAATTTAAGAATTTCTTTCAGCACAATTTATTTTAGGACAAAGAATCAAGTGAACATTATAGATCTACAGAAATTACAGGAGTATAAGATGTTAAAGTCATCTTTAATTATTTATACTTATGATTCTGTGATACCTTTTGTTTTGCATCCAAAAACAAAGAAAGAGTATGATGCAATTGCTACTAAGCTACTCAGATTTTAGGAAAATTGAAACCATTGGTTGATCACCCTTTCTGTTATAAAACATTATATTTGTTTATTACAGAAAGGGTGGTATTGTTATGAAATTTATTGATCAGAGAAACAAAAGAGATTTTACAAAGGACATTGAGCATATTAAGCGGCTCAAATCAGAAACATGTTTTCAGTATTATAAGAATTTTCTGCGTGGCGATTCTGGCATCCTGCTAGTATTGACATGTATCTCATTCTGCACAATGCGTGTATTGCGCCCATTGCTTAATCAGTTCGAAAGTATGACATTAGTTTATGCTTATTTAGCATTTTACCTTTTGTCAATTGGCTCACTTTTATTGACAGTTGGTTGCATTCTTGCTTCCGGGTATAGACCATACTTTATACAACGATTAGCTTTTGAACATCTGCTTTTTGAGATGATATCATCTCGTGATTATTTTGAGATTTTAGATGCTTTTTCAAAATACGATAGTAATATTTTTATGACGTTGCATAAAGCAGATAGTGCCTGGTTGCGTAATCTTAAAGGTTACTGCGAACAGGGTATTGTTTCAGATAATTTTTCAGATTGCAGTATTATACATGTTAGAAGTAATAAAACCACACTGCAGTTAACTATGTCTAATGAGAATAAAACACAGCTAACCGTTCCATTAGCAGAACATGTTTATGGTGATGAGCCACTGTTAATTTTAACAGATGCTGGAGCTGTTCTCCAGCTTGCATCGTGAGTGCAAAATTAAGTCATAGCGCATTGTCCAGAAAACTAGGAGGTTTAAATGCTATGACTTCAACACGGATTGAGTACGCACCAGATTACTCACATCTTAGTAAAGATTTATTGGCAATTTGTAAATTGTATGGAAGAACATCAGAACAGATTAGCGGCATTTGTCAGGTGTCCTTAGATACCGTTAACGACTGGGAAACTGGAAGTAAGCGAATTCCAGTACTGTGTGCTTACGAATTGTCAAAAAATCTTGGCATTGCAATGCCAAATTTAGCAAGGCATCATTAGGGTGCAATGCATGTAGGTTTAGGTTGTTCAGCTTAACAGCTGGCAACTAATTTAATTCATTGTCTTTAGTGAAATTGTTTTCTTTTTGTTTGCAATATGATAAAATAGGAGTAAACAGTTTCACAATAGTTGTCACTCTAAGCACGTTTAGATTTATTATTTGTAGACAGAGGTATTTTATGGCAGAATTTAAGCAGTTGAAAACATCTTTCCGCATTCCGGAAAAGTTACAAGAAGACATTGATGCCCTTGAAGAAGGTGTTCGTAATGAAGTTTCCTATGTGGATTGTCTACAAGATGAAATTCGTAGCATGGCACATGGTGTTACGGATGCAGAAGATGGAATCACAGAAGAACAGGCGGAAGAAATAATTGATTATTATTGCCGGCGGAGGTGGTTCTAGTGCTTGACTTTACTTTTTGCCAAGTTGATAAAACTGCAAATTATGGTGGATCTGACAAGAAACGTGGTATTTTTTACAATGGTGCTCGTTATATGCTGAAATTGTCGGATCGCATCAGTGAGGATAAGCGAAATGATTTGAATAGCTCATACACTAACAGTGCCTTTTCTGAGTATTTAGGGTGCCACATTATTGCGAGTACTGGTTTAAAAGTACAAGAAACTTTGCTTGGCACAATGACTTTAATGTCAAGTATTGGTGTGCCACATATTTATCCAGTTGTTGCTTGTAAGAATTTTGTGGCAGAGGGTTATTCTCTCGTTGAGTTTAAGAATATCGAAAATGCTTTATTAGATCATAAAGCTACAAAAATTCCCAAAATTGTTGATGTTTATACAATCTTTACAAATGATAATCCATATTTTTCTGGATCTTTTGCAAAGGAAGCTTTAGCAAATTACTGGGATACTTTTATTGTAGATGCCTTACTTGGTAATTTTGATAGGCATGCTAATAACTGGGGATATATAATTAATAATCAAACTCAAAAAATGGAAGTCGCTCCAATTTATGATTGTGGTTCTTGTTTATATCCACAGTTAGCCGATGATGCATTAGAATCTATCATTTCTAATGATGATGAAATTCAAATGAGAATAGATAAGTTTCCGCTGGCTGCATTGGAAGGTTTAGATGGAAGAAAAGTTTCGTATAAGACTTACATTAACTCATTTGTAAATGATGATTGTACAGAAGCATTGAAACGCATCTTCCCTAAGATAGATATGGGAGTAATTGATTCTATTATTGATGAGACAAATGACTTGTCCGATATCAGAAGACGTTTCTATAAAGTGATACTACATGCTAGGTATTCACAAATACTTGAATCAGCTTATACTAAATTACAGATAAGCCAGTTTAAACCAGAAAAATTGATTTTTTAAGATCCTTACAGTTCAGTTACCAAGTAGTTCGTTGTACAGTAGAACATTATTTGATTATCTGCCAGATGAATTATTTGAGTATTTAACTATGATGATACAGAAATATGGGTTTGTTGAAAAAGGATTGGAGGTGTCCTCTTATGCCTGATAATATAACAACAGAAGATATAATTAGACTGCGTAATATTAAAGTTTTTCCAGTATGCATTGACTGCAACGAAGAAGAGAAAAGAATTTTGCAGCATGTCTATCCAATTATGCAATCTTACGTTCAGCAAATAATTAGATCTACTTTTCCTGGTGTGACAAAGATAATCTTATTCGGAAGTTCAATTACAATGAAATGCAACATTGAAAGCGATTTAGATATTGCCATTCAAACAAATATTTATGATTTACGGGTTTTTCATGCAGTTCGTGAAATGATTGAAAGAATGATACCAATTAAATGCGATGTTTTATATTATAATGACATTGCACAAGGTGATCAATTACTCACTGAGGTTAATACAGGTTTGGTTATCAAGGAGGACAAAAATGAAACTTGCAATATTAGAGAGTAGACCTTGGATCGTAATGAATACAATAAGAAAAATGAAATCAATTAATCAGATTGAGGAAATTGATTTGCTCTTTTATGAGAATTCCCTAGAACAAAAAAGTGAAACTGAGCAGAGTATTGTTTCAGAGTGCAAAGAATTGAACGTTCGACTGATTAGAATTATGGAAAATGATTTCGAGAGTAGACTGAATGAATTATATAGTGACAAGGATAGAATTTTCTTTTTCGATTTAGTCTTGGATGATAATTCAGATTTTTTTAAGGAACGTATTAATGTAATCTATGCGAAAGATAGAAAAGATGATAAAAGGATATGGTTTTACACTACATCAGGTAAATATACTATTACTAAGATAAAAAATATGTTTGGAAAGCAATATATACCAGTAATAGACTATGATGTAAAACAAGATGCTTTAGTTTTTGAAGAGAGTAAGTTGACAGAAATATTGAAACAATAATAAAGAGGAATGATTTTGATGATAGAAAATAATAAGACTGATAAACCAAAGCCATTGCAGTTTAGATAGTTAAAGTAATATTTTGGAGGAATTACAATGACAACAGATGAATATTTAGAAAAGCGAAAATCTAAAGATTGGAATTTCAACCCAGTTGTTCCATTAGATTCTTTTATGAATGTTCAAAAAATACATCCATTAAAACAAAAAATTGTAAAAAGTATAGTAGATAACGCTAAAGCAGACTCACATGTTAAATCAATAATTGTCTTTGGTAGTAGCGTTAGATACGATTGCCATCCTTTCAGTGACCTTGATCTTTGCATTGATTGGACAGAAGATTGTTACACAGAGGATGGTATTCTTAAGCCTTTTACATGTAAATTACGCAGTCTTATTTCTTCAATTACAGAAGGTAACGCTGACGTTATAAATTATCAGGATTTAGATGATACTGTTGTTAAAGATGATGTTTTAAATAGGGGGATAATTGTTTATGAGCACATTGTATGATAGATCTAAGGTTTCAATTTGGAAAGCATCTCTTTCTTTGCAGCATGTTGCTGATGATGATGCATTTTTAGACTCAGCCTGTTTTGATACACAGCAGGCTATTGAATTTATTTTAAAATTTATTCTATCAGAGCATGGCGTCAGCTACAAAAAGACACATGATATTAGATATTTGGCAGAATTACTCGACACTACAACTTTTAAATTTGATAAGTCTGCTGAATTAAATAACATGGCTGATACTATTACGAATTGGGAAACTGGAAGTCGCTATGGAAGTGGTGTAAGAACTACGGTTAAGGCTATACACAATGCACATGATATTTATAAGAGCATCGATGATGCTTTTATGCAAATGCAGGAAAGTTTGAATCGCGATCCAAAGCCATTGCAGTTATAGATGATCAATTTACAGCAATCATAGATTATGCAGATGCTGGAAAGATCGATAATATACTTACCAGCATCCAGTTTATCTGCAAAATGAATACAACTTGTAAAGAAGACGGAGTATAAAAGCTTCGTCTTCTTTTTATTACAGAAAGGTGATACATATGAGTATTGAAGTTATTATATTTATAGTGTGTGCAGTTATCACGCTAATTGTTGGACTGGCTCTTATACCTATGGTAGTTTTAGCACCATTTGGGATTCTTATGATTACAGTCAGTTTTATATTTGCAGTAACGGCATTGCAACTTTATCGAAGCAATGAATCTCCTGTGGTTACAGAGGGTCAGGTAAAAGCAGCATGTAGTGAATGTTACTCTCTTAAAGAGAGTAAATGGTATGACAGAAATCCGAATTGTTTGAATTTGGAAAATGATTATGTCGAATTCAGAAATGATAATATGCCTAGTCTCTAAGCAGTTATAGCCTATGCATTGTTAATCATTACTGTAATTACAGTAAATTCAGAACCAAAAGCATGAATATATTAAATTTATATGAAATTAAGTTAAGAGGACAGAGTGTAATAGCTCTGTCCTCTTTTTGAGTTTAAGGAGGATTATTATGATTACGGAATTGCCAAAGGATGCACGACAGTGTAGTTTATCAGGTGTTTTTATTACGCCTGATGCAAGAGTTTTTAAAGCCGGAAAGAACGGTTTTAGAGAGGTAACAGTGAAAGCTGATAAAAAGGGGCCTGGGAAATTTTACAACAGTGCTGAAAAGAAGTATTACAGTTTAACTCAGGCATATGCAGAGGCTTTTGTTCCAAATGGTGAGCAAAAGCCTCTTGCTTTTATAAAGGATGCCTCACATGGTTTAGATCCAGCAAATATTATGTGGGCTACAAATGACGAATGGCGTGAATACTGGAAAGAGCATGCTGAGAGAAAATGTAAATGCTGTGGAAAGTTAGTCGAGAAAGATATGGCTGGAGAGCTGTGTAAGGGATGCTTTACTAAAATGTCAAATGCAAAACCTGATACGGATGAGATTAAACGATTTCAGGAGCGAGTCGCTGCTACAGGGTTTGATCCTAACAGAGATTTCTTTTCAGGGCGACAGAGAGATGCTTTAGAGCTTTTCTGTAGTGGCGTCAGTATGCCAAAAATAGCAAGTATTCTTGGATGTGATTTGAAAACAGCTAATGCCTGCATTAAGTCAGCAAAGGTAGCAAGAACATTAGAACGTGCAACTTCAGATAATGTAACACCTATTGGGTATAAGAGCGTTGCTGATGTTCTGCCTGTAAGTATTACTCTTAACGCTGATGGAAGTAAACCAATTGCATCTAAAGATCTTAAGATAACAAGAGATGCAAAAATCACTAATCAGTTTAGCAAATCTGAGCCACTTCGTAATGTTTATGTGCATCTTGAAAAACCGAAAGCTGCAGAGCTGGAAGAGATTACTCCAGATTGGTATGAACAGGAGCAATTACTTGCTCAGGAAAATATTCCAGTGCAGAAATCTCATGGTACAGATTCACATACAATTATTGGCAAATTGGCTAAATTGCTCAAGTGCAGTTTAAAGACAGCTATTGCTTGCTTCAAGCTGGCAAGAAAGTTAGAGAGCGAAGGACCATTGCAGGATAATGAGCCGGAAGCAACTCATAATTTGGTGTCGGCTAAATCCTGTGATTTAGCTGTATCAAAAACAAATGCAATTACTTCAAATGCAGATGAAGCCAGTGTTCCTGAAACACATAAAAGTGTTGAGCCTGTATTTGTGTATGTGAAAGTTCCGGTTGTTAAAGAGGTACCTGTAGTCAAAGAAGTAATCAAGGAAGTTCCTGTAACTCATACCACTAAAGAGTCTGAGATATCAAAATTGTTTGATTATTATAAGGCTTTTAATAATAAGGCAATTCCTTTTTCTTATTTTTGCAAAGTGTATTGGGTTGCTGGAGCCTACAATAAACATTTTGCATTAGACTTAACAAATGCTACTATTGCACATTTGTTTGAGTCAGGACTCGAGTTTAATACGCAGAATATACATGACACTTTACTTGCTCTTGCAAAAATAAATTGTATTACACAGGAGGTTTAAATGGATGGACAAACTCATGCAGCTTTAGGGGCTGCGACAGCTTTAATTATAATTCGGCCAACAGAACCAAAAACTTTAGTTGCAACAGCTGCAGTTGGGGCATTTGCCGGTATTCTTCCAGATATTGATACTGGAGGAAAAGTTGCACCAATCATACATAAGATAACAGCTATTTTCATCTGTATTGTATGTTTCTTTGTTGGTCAGGCTGCTTTAACTGGTAGCACAATCATTGAGAGTATTGATGGTTCTGGAATAGCAGTTAATTTGCTTGGCTTGGCTATTTTGATCGGATTTAGTATTTTTGGAGGTACACAGCCACACAGAGGTTTTACACATTCTGTGTTGGCTTTACTCATAGCGTCATTTAGCTCTTACTTGATATTTAAAAATCTTGCTCTAGCTTTTTGCATTGGCTATGCTTCTCATCTTCTTATTGATACAGTTAATAAGAAAGGTGAGCAGCTTTTATGGCCTATGCCAAATCGCTGGTGCTTTAACTTATGTAAGGCTAATGGATTAGCCGCATTGTGTACTCGAATGGCATCTTGTCTTGTTTGCATAGGGTATGCAGCTTATTTAGGGTTATGCTAGGAGGATTTTATGAGAAAAATTTCACAGATACAGTACAAAAGATTTGGAGATTCTTTTATTCCTTATAGAAAGACTATACTTTCACTTATTGATGATCATATGTATTTGATGCAGTCATACAAGTATGATCTTGTTTCAGATGCATGGTGTGACCTCAAGGCTACAGCATACTATGATGAGAATGGAATTATCAGGAATGGCGTAGTTCATATTTGTAAAAGTGTCTGTACAACTGATTATTTTGATGCCCTTATCCTGTATGAAGGATTTAGCGAAGTACAGGGAGAGTAATCAGATGAATATTAAACGAGCATTTAGTGCATTTAAAGAAAAAGTAACCGAAACTGCCAGTAGTCTAACAGAAACATTAGACAACATACAGGATTCAGCAACGGCAAAACTTAATGATGCCAAGAAAAGTACACTTGGTAGAAAAGTTACTTATCTTATGGGTGGTGATCCTAATGCCGACAGGGTACTGGATTGTGATAAGCGTGATCTTCCAGATGATACTGCTAATAAGGTTGTGCAAGAGTTAGATGATTTCTTTAAAGATCAGGAGGATTCAAATAATGAAGAATGATTATTTTTCACAGCTACTTGCTAAACAAGATGCAATTGTGAAAGATGCAGATGGCTTTAAAACAGTTATTTTCAATGAAACAATTGACGCAGAAACTATTACAGTGTCTGTGTCTAAGGCTGATACAGCTGATTTGTTAACATTTAGGGTTATTAAATTCTGCAATAATGCAATGGATTTCATTACAAGGTGTAATGAGTATAATAGTCACTCATCTGGCATTATTGCTTTTGTCACAAAGGATAAATTAGTAACATCTTTATCCATGGTTTGTACTACAGAGGAAGCAGCAGCAAAAATAACTGGTCAGCTGTTAGCTGTTCTTTATCTTGTTCAGTCTAAGTAAATGAAAGGAGATAGGATTATTCCTATAATTTTTAAAATGGATTATATTATTTTCATCGCAATTGTAGTTGTTGCAGTTCTTGCAATTTTATTCTGGCCTAAAAAGAAAAAAGGCACACCAGATCATGAAGATGATTTTGATATTGAGAAGAAACAGAATAACGCAAAGCAGCTTGGAATTAAAGGCTCAAAAAAGAAACCTATCGAGAAACCAGCACAAAAGGCAGAGAAACAAAGTAAGGTAAAATCAAAGCCAAAAGAGAATGATTCTGCAGAATTAACAGATGATGAATTATTGCAGACTATGGACGATACACTAGCTGATAAAGAGTTTTTGAAATCATTCGATAAAGCTCTCTCAGATACTGGTGACGATTTCATCAAGGAAGAAGCTGCAGCTGAAGAAGTTCATAAAAGCAGCGAGGTTACTTCTAATGAGGGGAAACCGGAAATTAAGATGGATTCAGAAGAGCCCATTAAGAGTACACGTATGCGAAAGAAACTTGTACAGGAATCCGTTGCTGAGGTTAAGAAGGATGACACAACCAGTGGCATGCAGTTTATTGGTGCCGATGTTCAGGGCATAGAAACACCTAGTATTGATGATCTCTTTGCGGATCCATCTGTTAACGAAAACAACTATCAGGATATGCTTTTTAAAGCAACAGAAGAGATAATGCCTGATGCAGATGCAATTGCAATTGGTATGCCGACAATTAAAGAGGAAAAGCCTGATATACCAAAGGAAGAGCCAGAGCAGGTTTCTGAAGATTTGGAACCAATTGGAAAAGAAAATACTGCAAATGAGCCTTTAAAAGATACAGTTGAAAAATCAATGGAAGAGCTAGTTGAAGAACCAGCTAAGGAGTCTACAGAAGATCCGGCCGAAAAATCAACGGAAGAGTCAATGAAATTATCTACGGAAGAGTCAGCTGAGAAGCCAGCTGAGGAGTATACGGAAGAGCCAGCTGTGAAGCAAGTTGAGGGGTCAATTGAGGAACCAGCGGAACCTAGTGACACTTTTGTTCCTGGTTCAGAGCATTTTGACAATTCAGGTTTACAGTTTGCAAGTAGACCACATTTAGAGAAATCAACGCATTTACTGCCTGAGGAACTCACGCCAGAGGAAAGTAAAGATGGTATTGAATTAACTGTTGAGAGTCCAAATGTAAAGGATCCTATTAATAATAATGGCCTGATTGAGTTGTATAACAGTCATATTTACAAAGACGGAAAACCACTTCCATGGGATATTCGGTTTGAGGTACAGCTTAAAGAAGACGAAGAGCTGACTGTTGATACAGGTGTTGGTATTAAACTTCCAAATGGTTTTGGTATCAAGATCATTCCTGTTGAGAACATTGAAAGTAAATTCGGTCTGAAGGTAATTTCTTCTTTAGATGTTAGCAGACTGGAAGCACAGTACTCATTAAAATTTGTAATAAGAAGTGTTGGACTTTCTTCTTACATTGCAAAGAACCAGCCATTAATTCGTTTGAAGATTTTTAGAATCTAGGGGTGATTATGCTAAGAATGCATTTAGCAAATTTTTTTCGAACAGTTTTTAAGGTATTTCGAGTTATTATGATTATTGCCTTGATTGCTGCTATCTGTGCTATTGGAGTTCTTGCCTACAAGTTTACACCAGTGTTTAAACAGTATGTTTCAGAAGCCGATGAATTAGTTCGAGGTTCATCGGCTTCTACTTTTTATCCAGATAACACAAGCCATATTTATGCATCTGATGGTACTGAAATTACAAAATTACGCTTAAGTGCTGACAGTACCTATGTGACTTATGATCAATTACCCAAAGATGTTATGCATGCTTTTGTTGCAATTGAGGACAAGAGATTTTATCAACATCATGGTGTTGATTGGGGCTCAACAGTTAAAGCCGCTTTGTTACGCTTAAAGGGCGGTAGTATTACACGTGGTGGTAGTACAATCACGCAACAATTAGTTCGAAATGTTTTCTCTGAAAACATTGGCTTTGATAAATCGTATACACGTAAGTTCAAAGAGATTTTGACTGCGCTGTTTTTGGAGCGGAAGTACTCAAAGAAGCAGATTCTTGAGTATTATATTAATAACATCAATTTCGCAAATAATTATTATGGTATTGGCGCTGCATCCTATGGATATTTTGGAAAATCAGTTGATGAATTGTCTGAAACTGAGATTGCTTTTTTATGTGCAATTCCTAATAACCCAACGTATTATAATCCAAGAACCAATATTGATCATACTATCAAACGTAGAAACATTATTTTGAAAGAAATGTATGATCAGGGGTATTTGAAACGAGCTGAGTATTTGAAGGCTGTAAATGTAAAAGTCACATTAGTTCCTGAAGCAAATGATTTCTATAACTATGAAAGTTCTTTTGCGGTTAAGTGTGCTACTGAGAGTCTTATGAAAAGTGCTGGATTCCATTTTAGGTATAATTTTGATTCACAACCTGATTATGATGACTATCAGGAAGAATATGCTGATGCCTATAAGGATGCTGAGCATTTGTTGTATACTGGCGGATTTAGTGTTTATACAACTTTAGACTTGTCAGTTCAGAATAGTGCACAGAAAGCACTTGATAAAGAGTTAAAAGATTTTAAATCAAAGGATAAAAATGGCATTTACAGTATGCAGGGAGCTGTAACTGTGATTGATAATTCTACTGGTAAAGTAATTGCTTGCATTGGTGGAAGATCACAGAATAGCTCCTATTACTCTTTGAACAGAGCTTTCCAGGCATATCAACAGCCTGGAAGTACTATAAAACCTTTAATAGTGTACACACCAGCTTTGCAGAAAGGTTACACTCCAGATAGCATTGTTGATGACTCCCCAATAAAAGATGGTCCAAAGAATTCAGATAATTCTTATGCTGGTAAGATCACTTTACGTAAAGCTGTTGAGAAATCTAAGAATGTTGTGGCATGGAGACTCTTTAGTGAGATTACACCAAGAGTTGGTTTAAGTTTTGTGCAATCAATGCATTTTAATAAAATTACGCCAAATGATTATTATAAGCCGGCTGCATTAGGTGGTTTGTATTATGGTGTGACTACTGTGCAGATGGCTTCAGGTTACGCAACATTGGCATACGACGGATTTTTTAGGGAACCTGATTGCATAAAGGATATTCAAGATAGTTCTGGTAAGAGTGTTTATGAGAAGGAAACACCATCAAGAGTTTATTCCAGTGATGCTGTAAATCAGATGCTTGATATTTTAACTGGTGTTGCAAACACTGGTACAGCAGCTGGTTTGATGCTACCAGATAACAAGAAGATGCCAATTGCTTGTAAAACAGGAACAACTAATAATCAGCATTTCGCTTGGTTTTGTGGTGTTACACCTTATTATTCAGTTGCTGTTTATGTCGGTCGAGATGACAATAAGCCTACAGATGGTTTATGGGGTGCATCTTATCCAAAGTATGTGTGGCGGGACATTCAGAATAATTTGTGTAACGGTAAGGAAGTTAAAAAACTTTATAAGAAAGTAAAAGTACAACCGAAGAAGGTTAAGAGTGATGTACAAGTTACAAATGATTCAGTGCAATCACCAAATACAGATAACTCTTCAGATACTGGTATTAGTAATTCCAATACCAGTCAAAATTCATACAGCGAACCTGTGCAAAAACCTTCGCGTGCTCCAAGCACACCAGTACAAAAACCTTCAATAAAGCCTACAACAAAACCTACGAAGCCTACAACAAAACCTACAAAGCCTACAACAAAACCTACTACGAAGCCTACACATGAACAGGAAGATACGTCATCTGACACTAATTCATCACAATCTCAGAATGCTTCGGAAGATCAGAACGATCAAAGTTCACAAGATACTCAGCAGGATAATCAGCATGAGTCTAATTCTGTTGAAAATGCTACGGAAAATTAATTAAGCAAGGTACATGATGGTAAAACATCGTGTACCTTTTTGGGTTGAGAAATATGAAAGATATTATTTTTGAATTTGTTAAATCATTCGGAGTTTTAATACTTCTTCGTAAGAAACTAATATCAGGGGCACTTGATTATTATTTCATTGATTGGATGGGAACTGATTCCCAATTTTATTCATTACTTGTAATCTGCAATGAATCGCAGATTTTTTCTAAGGATGTAATTGCTATTGGTAGCTCTGATAAATCCTTAAGCCCACTCACATCAAATTTAAAGCAATTTCCTACTAAGGAAGATTGGGTTATTGATAAGTGGGATTTAAATTATGCAAAAAAGATTGAAGCTTTTATAGCTGATCAATTATCTCGAATAGATCTAACTGGTTGTGATACTGAAACCTATCATGTTCTTAATTGTATCGCTTGTTTACGTCCAATGCTTCAGTATGTAATTACTTACAGGCATGATGATACAATTCTAAATTTAGTATTACAACCACTTAACATAACACAGATTATACCAAATTCTGTAGAGCATGCAGAGTTTATTTTGAATATAGTTACACGTTTACACTTAGACAATTACATTAATTTATCGGAGGAAACACGATGGCAGATTTATCCAGTGCAGTGAAAAGTTTATTAGATGCGCATCACTTTGAAGATGCATTTGCTTTGATACGGTATGCATACCGTATTGGGGATCCGGTTGTGACTGACAAAGATTATGATGCATTTGAATCTGCTTTTCGCGAGAATTTTCCAGGTTCAATGTATGCAACACAAACTTATGATGATGATCCAGTACCTTACAATTTATTACATTCTTTTGGTATTACGCCTATAACATTTAATTCTTCAGATGATTACAATGATATGGTTACAGCACTTAACGACGATAAGAGCTTAAGTATGAGCTCTGTTACAAAAATAGAGGATGCGTGGCCTTACTTTCAGATGCTTAGAAGTAATAAACTTGATTTTATGGCATCATTGAAAACAGATGGTGTAAATACAAAGATGCTTTACTACAAAGGAGATCTTTTAATTTCACTTAGTCGTGGCAGAGGCGCTGCCAATAGTTTGGATTATATGACTGGTTCATCAAAAATTATGCCTAGATCGATTTCTAATTACAATGATATTGAAAAGTTACGTATTACTGGAGAGAGTTATGTTGATAAGGACCAGCTTCAGTATTTGCGTGATAAATATGATGTTAACCGGTACAAAACTAGTAAATCGTCAGCCATTAGCATGCTTAGAACTGAGCATGCTAAAGAAGACTATAAGTATCTTCATACCGCTGTTTTTGCTGCTGAAGGTTTAGAGAATACCTTGCAAAAGATGTTCAATCATTTAGCCATGGAAGGATTTGAAACTGTACCACATGAATTGCATTCATGGACAGAGATTCCAGATACTTTTGAAGAATTCAAGGATTGGCTTCCTTTGCATGTTATGGCACCTATTGCACGCGCTGGAAAAGATATGCCTTCAGATGGATGTGCAATTGAAGTAAATGATTTAACCTGGGTTGGCGTTCAACATGACCAGTACTCAAACAGACAGCTTGCTTTAAAATTTGGTTATTGGGCTTTCAAGGTATACAAAGGAATAATAACTGATATTAAAACAGAGCAAAAGCGTGTGTTCAAATCAGTACGAATCCGCATTGATCCGATTACGACTGATGATGATTGCAAGGCTGAGTATATCAATTCCTTCAATCCACGCATTTTAATTGATAATGAGTTGTATGAAGGGAAAGAGGTTTACTTTGAGAAGAATGCTGGAGCTGTTAATATCCTAATACATGGAGAGCGATTAGAAGAATTGAGAAGAGAGGGAATCATAATTGATTGATTCAATGTCATTAACTTCATTTACCGATGTTGCTTTAGAGTTGGGTGGACAACAGATTAACATGCCTACATTACTGAAAAAGGCTAAGGATTCTAAGGATGATGCCCTACGTGAAAAGCAGGCTTTTACCATCTTAGAACATCGGAAGTTATTGAATGATTTTAAAAAAGCTTTAGATACTAATAAAGATAATGAACTTGCTTCTGTTCTTGAAAAGGATCTGAATAATCTGGATGTGGCAAACAGCGGGATCGTAGCATTAGCCGCACTTAATTTATCAGAGGATAAAAATATTACAGCTTTGAAAGGATTTGCTATGAAATTAATTCATAGCAAATTTTATGATACAACGAAGATTAAGCAAGACTGCACAATTCTGTTAAGTGATAAAGTTGAGTTAACACTACAATCGGCTATTGCAATTCAGATTTTGAGATCAAGCTTGAACTGGAATGATTTTATTTCATTGTATGCTAAAATGCCAAATTGGTTTCAGTTTATTGATTCTTCTACTACACAGAAATGGAGTGAGTCTATTAGTATTGAGCTTGATCTAATTACTGTGACTGAACTGGTTGATATTATTTTTGACACTTGTAAAAAGAAAGCATTGTCGTCATTTGTACATGATCACAATGTGAATGAAACACTGAATATTTACATTGAATGTTTTGAAAAAATCTTATCTTATGAGTTATTTGATGTGGACCCTTATTTAGATAAGGCAAGCAAAAGTTTAGTTGACCTAGAGGAGGTGATTTTATGACACTTAAGATTAATGAAATTGAAAAATTAAAAGATTATAAATTTGCTGTGCATTGTGCTGGTGTTACATTGTTCACACCAGTTGATCGCTCAAAAATAAAGCCAGTAACAGCTACATGGCATCCGCAGAATGTAAAAGATAGCGTTTCGGAAAATGTGAATACTTGTTTGCAGCCTGTTAGACAAGACAAAGCTGTTACCAACTCTGATGCTACTAATAGCGCAGTTCCGCAGAAAATGATGTTTTAGAGAGGTTTGTTTATGTTTACATTTACAATTAATAATGGAAAAATCATTAAGGCTGATGGTGCACCAGATTATATATTCAGTGCTGATGATTATGAGAAGTTCAAAGCTAATTTGTTATCTTTTGAAGCTCAATTTTCTCCAGCGATATTTGGATGCGTTGAATCAACGGATTTGAATTATGATCTAAGTGAAGATCGAAAAGTACCTTTAGCTTCTGGAGATAATACAAATGTGGGGGTGTATTTTGGGATTTGTAAGGAACACTGAAATTGTTAAACATTTCAATAATTTAGCTGAGCAGAAAGTAGATCAGCAGATACTTTATTTGTGCAAAGAAGGAAATTATGACATAGATTTGGACACAGTATTATGTCAGTGGAAATACGCAATAACTCATCAGCTTACTGATGACGCACATATTTTTAATCAGTTTCTTGCACAGATTTATTCGTGTGATGTATTAAAATCAATGGAGGGAACACTTTCATGAAAGACAAACAACGTGAAGTTTTTACGAATTTGGTACAGAAAGAATTACCAGACTTAATTAAAAACAAGTCCACAATGATTGCAGATGATCTTAAGCTCAGCTTTCAGTTAATGGATATTGATTTGCAGGATAAGCTGTCGGATGACAATGGAACTGTCTTTGTTCCAGTATATGCAAGATGCTTACTGCAGAATATTGAGACGACTGAGTCAGTAACATTTAGTTTAAATTTGCTGAAATTACCAGTCTATCAGGAACTTGGGTTTATGATTCGTGGTAATTATATGCAGATGCTTGATTCTTATGATAAGGCATCCGGATTACATACAATGCGAAAAGTGAACCAAAGTAATGATATTGATAAGGCTATTATTCAGTCTTCTAATTTTAAGGCTATTGGTTTTTGTCGTGATAAAGCAAAGTTTTTGGCAGAGCTTAAACTTCGTGGAAGAGTCTCAGATGCAATTGAGATTTCTCCTTCAACATTTTTACGTGCTATCACCGGTATGAGTAAAGATGAACTTGTTGCAAAATTTGGGTATACCAATAACTTTGTTGTTACTATTTTTGATGGGCGCCCAAACACATTACCAGAGTGCAAACATGGATTTCCGGTAGCTACTAGAAATGATTGCATTCAGGCTACATATGCAGCCATTTTTGGTGCTTCTGCTGCTAAAAATGCAGATAGTGGTACAATCAGTGCTAAGCTTACTGAAATAAAGAAGAGCTTATTTAACACAAATTATTTCAGTAAGGGTGAATATTCCTATCAACGTATTCAGTATATGCAGAGTTTTAGCTATCGTGCAGCTGGCAAAGTTTTGGCGAAAGATGTTTCTTCAAATAATGTTAAAATAAAGGCTGGCACTGTATTATCAGCGCAGCTTTTACGGGAACTTGATGCTACTGAATTATCTGAAATCACTGTAATTTACAATGATGCAGAATTTACACTGCATAGATTCGCTAGATACTGGTTTGGTGCTTTAAATTACACATTGTTAGAGGATATACCAGAATGCAAGCTTGCTGCAAATACTGTACTTAGTCTTTCTGATATTGACACATTAAATTCTTCTTCTCTTGCTTCTATAAAAGTTAAGGATCTTGATAACAATGTTAGAACAATGACACGCGATATTGAAGATGATGAATTATCTCTTGATGATATTTTCACTGTTTTCGATATTTGGGTTGGTAATTTGAAAGGACTTAATGTTTATGACAAGGAGTTTGATTTAACTAACCGCGTGTTATACCCTTTTGATAAACGTGTACTTGATATCATTGATTCCGATCTTAACAGCGTAATTCATAGAGTGAAGAAAGCTTATAGTGAAAAAGGTGCATCCACCAATCTTCAGGAATACATTGTCAGCTATGATAAGGATATTAAGATTGATGCGTTTATTGATCAGATACGCTCTTCAGATTTAAAGCTTGGACAAATGTCTGAAATGTGTAATGTAATGTCATTTGTTTCAAAGGATTACAAATCCACCATAGCTAATTTAAAGAATATTGACGATAATCTTGTTACTATTCAGGATCATCAGTATGGAAGAACTGATCCTTTTGATATTCCGGAATCAAAGAAACTTGCATCTGTACAGTATCGTACCATGAATTCAAAACTCAATGAGTCTGGATTAATTACAGTACCGTACTTAAAAGTAGAGAATGGTACAGTTATCAGTGAAGAGCCAGTTTATTTAACTGCAATTGAAGAAACTGATCGTTATATTGCAGAGTGGAACGAGACATTTTTAGATGAAGACGGTAATCCAAAGCAATATATTACTGCAAGATACAACGGAGATATTGTATCAACTGATGTGAAGAATATTTCATACAAGGAATGCTCACCTTACTCTGGCATGTCTATCTCGCATGCTTGCATTCCTTTCCCTGGACATTCTGATGGTAAACGTATTACTATGGGATGTAATCAGCTGTCGCAGGCTTCACCTATGGCACATATGGAAAGACCTTATGTTAATGGTGGTGGTGAGTCTATGCTGGATTATGGATTTTATCGTGCAGAGACAATACTTGAAGATTTTTATAAATCAAGTGTTGCACATAATGCAGAGCTCGAACAGCACAAGAATGCTATTTTATCAAGTGACATTGAGCTTGTTTCTAAGCACACTTCCCATGGCACCATGTATTTAACTTTCAAGATTCTTGCAATGGATGAGATTCTTAAGTCAGTTCACAAAGAATTGGGATCTTATCTTAGCAGTCCGGTTAAGACTTTTACTTTCGAAGTGCCATATAGTATGCAGACAACAGACAATACTCTGTTTACTTATAATATTCATGCAGTACCAGATAATATTTATCATCCAGATGATATTATCTGTTACAGCAATTCTTGCAGCTTGAAAGATCGTAAGCATAAAGATTGTCTCAGCACAGGTATTCAGAAAATCTCTGAAGCGGACCTGTCAAAGGGTCTAGCTTTGACAAAGAATCTACGTGTTGGCTACAAGACCTGGGAAGGATCAACAATTGATGATTCAATCACAATTAGTGATGAACTTGTTTTTGATGATGTTCTTACTAGTATTTTTACTACAAGAATTATTTTGGAAGCTAAAGTATTTTCAGATACAGAGCATGAGGAATTTGGTCTTTATGAACACGAGTACCCTTATTTTGAGGGAAATGGTCTTCCAAAATTAGGCGTTTATTTAAATCCAGGTGATCCAGTAATTGCAAAGGAGTTAATTTCCAAAACAAAAGATACACCAATTCAGAAGTACAAATATCTTAAAATGAATCAAAGTGGTCAGGTTGTCTTTGCAGGTTTCACTCATAAGAACAATGAGGAAGTAGCCGAAGTAATCTTAGCACAAAGAAATGTAATTGAGATAGGAGATAAGCTTGCAGGTCGTTGTGGTAATAAAGGTGTCGTCGCTAAGATTGTGCCTGCAGAACAAATGCCTTTTGATCCAGAGACAGGATTTAGATTACAGATTATCTTAAATCCACTTGGTGTGCCATCACGACAGAATCTGTCGCAGTTCTTGGATGTTGATTTGTCTGAGTGCTTACGTCAGGAAAATGCAACATCAACAGTTTCACCTTATAATCCAAATGATTTACAGTTTGTTTTGGATATGAAAGAGGTCCATAATGTGAAACCATCTTATTTTATTGATGGTCGAACTGGTAAACCTTTCAAGCGTCCTATTCATTGGGGTACTATCTCAATGTATAAATTACATCATATGGTTAAGAAAAAGTATCATGCGATCGGTATGGCTGCTCCGGTTGATCCAGTGTACATGCAACCCAGACAGAGTTCTAAATTAGATGGTGGACAAAGTTTTGGTGAGATGGAAGCATGGTGTTTAATGAGCGTCAATGCTACGCATGTTTTACAGGAGATTTACAGTTTTCAGTCAACTGACATTGCACAGAGGAGTCGTATCCGTAAGGAACTTGAGGATAGTGGAGCTGCGCCATATTATGTATTGGGTAACAATAGCAATGAAGCTACAATGCTTGCCTGCTACAGAAGTCTTGGTGTTGATTTTAGAACAAACCTTGATGAACAGACGTTTGAGTTCAGACCATTAACAGATGATCTTATTCATTCGTTTTCATCTGTTTCAGTTGATAGTGTAGAGAATTTACACAATGCCATGATCTTTAAGGGCAGTTCTCGAAAACTGGAGGAGAAAGATCAGTCGCGAAATAAGTGGGGATGGATCGACTTGCATATGAAGTTGATACACCCTAATTTTATCTGTAATTCGCGTATCCTTTCGCTTATCAGAACATCTAATTCAAAAACATTCAATAAAGATACTGCAGAACTTATTATGCAGGGTATTTTAGCTGTAGGTGAGGTTACTTCTAAAGTGCCTATGTTCAATTTATATCGTACAGCAAAATTACCGGCTAACAATGAAGACTATGCAGATTGTGTTGCTGATGTAGATGCTACAGAAGATATTGTTACTGGAATGGATGCGCTTGTTATGATGTTCCAGTATATGGATACTAAAAATCTTGAGCAGGCTGCTAAGAGTGCATGTGATGGTTGGTTACAGAGAAATAATATTGAAGATCCATCTGAAGTTGATTTATCAAATGAAAGCGGTTATCTGGATCGTCTTACTTGGTATCATTTTGTTTCAACCTTTAATGCATCTGAGTCCCTCGAAGACTATGTAATTAGTGCGTTCCCTGTAATGCCACAGATTTACAGACCAAAGTTTGTAAATAGTAAGCAGACGGAACATGTTGATTTCGATTGGCATTATGCAAGAATTATTTCTGCAGTTGACGCTTTAGAGCGTAATCGCAATGTGGAGACTATGTATGCCATCTATGACAGAATTAAAAGTTTTTGTGGATTACAGTCAACTCCTACAAAGGATGAAGCTAAGCACAAGAATATCAAGACTTATTTTAGCGGTTCTGACAATGAAAATGGTGATCACGGTAAGTTAAGAACTAATGTACAGTCAAAGCGTGTTTTCTGTTCTGGTCGTACAACAATTACACCAGCGCATGATACAAGAATGAAGCCAACAGAGATAGGTGTGCCAATTACAATGGCAACTAAGATGTATGAATCAATTTTGATTGGTCAGCTTTCGTCTATTTCGCTTAATTCACGTAATTCTAGCCGCAATAGAAATGATATAGTGCATGCTTTGTTATTATGTTCCAAGCGAGATAAAGCACGTTTTGTGGAGTTCTGGGATTCAAAATTGGCAAGAAATTTTGCTTACAATGGAAAGCAGGCTTATGATGCTGTTACAAAGTTAATTTATGATGTTGTTGAGGGAAGAAATGATTTCCCAAGGCAGGTTATTCTTTCTGGACGACAACCATCATTGCATAAGTATGCAATACGTGCTTATTTGCCTAAGATTGTTCTTGAAAACACCGTCAACGTACACACTTTAGTGTGTTCAGGTTATAATGCCGACTTTGATGGTGATCAGATGTGGTTGCAGGCTTTAATGTCAGAAGAAGCAAAAGAAGAAGCATTAAGATTACTTAGTCCATCTGTTGATTACATCAACCCAAAGGATAGCTCTTTAATTCTAAAGCATACACAGGATGTTGTTCTCGGTCTTTATTGCGCAACGATGCTTAAAAACAATGCAACTCATGTGCAGTTTTCAGCTGAGGATGTTAATCATTATCAGAATATTGAGCAGCTTGCAAGTGATTTGAAAGCTGAATTGATCAATACTTACGATTTAGTATGCGTTACTGTAGAGGATCATAGATACATCGGCACTGCAGGTCGTATTTATTTGAATTACATTGTTGATGGTTTGACTGATGAAGAGTTTACCAATCCATTGCAGATTCAGGGCTTGAAAAACAATTTGTACTGTGAAATGGCTTATGACGGTATTTGGAGATCCGGTGGTACTGTAAAGACTGGTAATTTTAGATATTTTAAGATTGCTGATATTTGCATGGATATCAATAAAAAGATCGGAAATGATTGCATTGATAAGATGCAGGTGTTAACTGAGCTTGGATTTTTCTACGCTGATAAATTTGGAATTTCTTTATCCTTAGAGGATATGATGCTTAAGCCTGTAGATCCTTGTGAGAAACTTACTGATCCAAAGTTAATTGATCTTGATAACAAAGATCTGACTGATATTTGTGAACAGGGTCTTAACAAAGCAAGTGACTTGAAGATTCAGATTGAGCAGGATTGCTATGATGGTTTAATTTCTGAGGATGATAAAAATGATGCAATTATGACGCTGTACTACAATGGAACTGGTGACAAGGATTCTGAGTATATGAAAGGCGTTCATGCAAATGTTATGGACACCATCATGGACAAATTGAGTAAAACTCAGAGAAATAACAATATATTTATTTTACTTGATTCCGGAGCCAGAGGTAAAGCTGATCAGATTATGCGTATGTGCGGTTTCTTGCCACAGTTACAGAAAGATAAGGTTAGCTCATTGAAGACACCTGTTACACACAATTTCTTAAATGGATTAAGTTCTTTTGATGTTCACATGACAAGCTACAGCGTTAAGCAAGGCTTAGCATCAACGCAGAATGAGACACCACAGGCAGGTTATGCAACGCATAAAGGTGTTTATATGACTAGTGGTGTACAAATTGTTGAGAATGATTGCGGTAAGACTGATTGGTGGTATGATGTTAAATACTCTCAGCTCGATGATTCAAGAACCACCTTAGTTCCATCTCGTATATGGTTTGAGAATAATTTGCTTGGTAAGAGGGTTGATCAAAATGACAAGCAATCTTTAGAGCTGCTTGGTTTACAAGATGATGATACGGAAATCACTGATGGCTGCTTCGCTACACTTTTGAGCAATAATGGTTTTCATTCACTACAGCTTGCAGATGGAAGCTTATTGGAGGCTTCTGTTAATTCTATGGTTGGATCTGTATTGTCTGTTGCAGATAAAATTTCAATGATGAAGTTACGCAATACATTAAAGGATAAAATGCTTACAATGCATTCAGTTTCATTAATTCAGAAACTTACAATGCAATCAATTACCACATCCGATGGTACTTACTCGTTGTGGTATAAGATGGATCCTTGTAGCAAGTCATTACTGTTGCACAGGCAGTGTCGCGATCTTAAGTATTCAACACACATGTATGATCCTGAAGCCAATAGGATGATTGAACTTACGACAGAAAAGACAGTGCAGTATATTGAACAGCAGAATCTTAGACGTGTTCCGGTACGTATTTTACTTGATTGTCATAGTGAGCATGGTGTATGCGCCCACTGTTATGGTTTAAAGTTTTCATCATTAACCTTCCCTAGAGTTGGCGATTTCGTTGGTACTGAATCTGCACAGGCAGTTGGTGAGCCATCAGCTCAGTTAACCATTTCATTAGTTAACCAGGGTGGTACTGCAGGCGCTGCAATCAATGATGGTGTAAAGCGATTTAGTAGTTTGCTTGATGGTTCAGTAAAAGATTGCGCTTTAGTAGCACCTCGCAATGGATATGTTCATATTGAGCCGCTGGGTGAAGCCGTAACTCTTAGTATTAAACCAATCGACAAAAATTGTACTTTATGTAATGGTTGTAGTTTTGCTGGTGATTGCCCAACTGTTTCAAGGGAAACTTTACCACCTTGTGCCTTTCCTAAGGTAGTGCCTGCAAATTTATTAATTGTTAAAGAGGGTGACTGGGTAGAGGCATCGCAGCCTTTAACTTCTTTAATTGTTAACCCAAAAACAATTACTGCAATTACTATCTCTGAAGGTAAGAAGAGCGTACGAGATACAACAGCTTTCGAGTTTGTTTATCGAAAGAAACAGACAGTCTGGCTAGAAAATTATTTCTACACTTTTGCAAATAAAGGTATTGATATTAATGCCAGACACTTTGAAATCTTTGCACGTATTCAAAATCTACAGGGATTTGTTTATTATTCTAATGATCCTGATTTTGAGCAAGGAAAGTCTTATGAGATTACAAGTCTTTTAAAATCACCAGGTGTTAAATTTACACCTAAGCTTAGTTCACGTCCTGAAGTAATTTTAAATACTTCAGGTGCAATGGCTGCCTTGTCATTTGAGCGAATTCAAAGTGTCGCAGCAAGTTTGTGTGTAGATAACTATAAGAGTCCTTATGACTACAATAATTCGTTATTAGGTTCAGTTGCTGTTGGAACCGATTTAGTTACAATGCAGCCAAAGCATCTTGGAGTTGTGCTGAAAAGAATTTCTAAGCCAGCACCAAAACGTGTATTAGAAGCACCCGTTACTTATAAATCAGTAGATATGTCTGGAGATCAAACTAATGAGTTCAACTTGGACAATTTTACGTTTACTCCAGAAGTTTTAGACCTTTCCAACATGGGTGAGGAGATTCAGACAATTCCTGAAGAATCAGCTGTTTCACAAAGCAATGCAGATACACCGCATGCAATGACATTCGAGTCAAATACTCAAAATACTGAAGCTGAATATTTACCGCCTGATTTTAACTCAGATGAATTTCATTTAGATGATGAAGTTTCGACTGATCAATCTGATTCAGCTGAAGTACAGAGTATGAATTTATTTGATTCAGATGTATCGGATTCTGTTGCTGAGATAGCCAAAGATACATCATGGTCTCTTGAGTCTGATACAGAAAAAGATTATCTTGATTCTTCTTTGGACGATTTTGATGATGAGTTGTCAGATTTAGATGAATCTGTTGAGTCTGACCTTAAAAAAGATGATGTAGCTGAGTCTTCTGATGACTCACCTGTAAAAATGGAGTTTTAAATGAAACATTTTGTTTTGCAAGGAGCACTAACATTAGTGCTCCTTTTTACTGTGCCAATCAATGCTCAGGCAAAGGGTTATTTCTCTTTTGATTCTAACACTGAAATTGGTTCAGAATTACAAGATACAGGTAGTATAGAGGATAAATCTACAGGTGATAAATCATCTGTAGATTATCAGACAAATACAGATACTGTGACTTTGTACTATCCTGATAAATTGATTACAACGACAACTAATACTACTTACAAGAAAGTAGTTGCTACTTTAACAAAAATGCCAAGATACAAGAAATTCATACTTGCATTTTTATTTGCAGGCATAAGTATTGCACTTGCTATTGTTGGTAGAAACTTTTTGAGGAAAAGAGTAGATAATGATGAATCGACGAAATGACGGTTTGACATACAGTCAGCGCAAGCGTGCCAAGATGGATTATCGTGCTGAATATTTTAAGCACAATCCTGGTTTGTTTGGGTGCATTTGGACATGTGCTTATTGTCACAGACCTTTACTTGGGGCACACAATGTTGATGTTGACCATATTATGCCATTAAATAGCCCACTTGGTAGAAACTCAAGGTTCAATTTAGTTGCAGCTTGTCATAAATGTAATTTGGAAAAAAGTGATAAGGTCGATTATAGAGTTGTAAAAGGTTATGCTTCCAAGGTTCTTGAGAGTACTGTATTTACTATACAGAAAGGTTTTATACTTGTTTTTGTTGCTGTATGGTGGGTAATCCAACAGATTCTTCATGCTATCTTTGAGATTTTTGAGAAGCTTCCTTTATTACTGAAACTTGTAATTATTATTGTCATTTTGATTATTGTATTTCACTAGGAGTAAAAATGAGATTAAAAGCTTATTATGATTCTATTTTTAGTGTTCCAGATATTCAGTTTGTTTTTGGAGTTGTTTTAGCAAATGCTGGGTATCAAAAGTATGCAACACAATTGATTGAATATGAGACACAGAAAGCTTATGGATTACATGCTGATGTAGAAAGTAATCCGGCAATGGCAAAGAAATTGAATGCGTCGCGAGAACAGATTAATCATCAAATAGATTTGCTTGCTAATGGACAAAATCTTAATCATGATTATGCTGCTATTGTATGGCTTTTTACGCAGCCAATTTTGAAAGAAGGTTCAGCAAATGCTGTTCATAATAAAGTTAATCGATTCTCTTTACAGAGTAAATTAGGTGAAGCGTCGTTAAAGGGATTTTATGGACAGATTATGCAGATCTTACTGACAACACCTTCAAATGCATTGATTATTCATTATGTTGCGTCTCCTTTGTTCAAGAAACCATTTCGTACGGCTATTAGCCAAGTCATTAATTCACGCTGGCCAGGAAGAGCTTTGTCCAGAATGAGTGATGAAGATTTTGAATTATTACGAGACGACTTTAGGCGTATTTATACCAAAGGATTAAGTATGAACAGTCATGCTTTTGAGCCAATAACTGGCGATCCTAATTCAGCACTATGTGGCGTTCCTGTCAAGTTATGGTATGCAAATAATAGTACAGCGCAACTTGGTTCAGTTGTAAAAGGTCGCGGTCAGGATATCGAAACTGATGATGGTAGTGTTTCGTTGCTGAATTTGAAAGAGTTAAATGATGAAACTGACACAAATGATATTGATTTTATTGATATTTGCACAAAGATCAATAAAGCATCTTTCATCATCTTTAGTCACAAAGGGCATGTTCCTTACGATATTTTTTCACATCATTGTGATCGCGCAATGAAGCCATTGGTTAATAGTTTTATTAAAGAGTGTTCTCAGTATTATCGGTGCATTAAATTTGACACAAGTACAGATTCCATTGGAGCATGCTCAGGTTCAACAGAGCTTGGTAAAATTAAAACAAGATGCGAATATGCAGATTATCTTGATGATAGATTTGCACGAAGTGTTATGGCATATGATCTACAATCAATTATAGATAAATTGTATGAGATTACGTCAAAAATACGGTCAAGTGATGGATGTCACCTGTTTGCAGTCGATGGCGTTGGGGTACATATCAATGGTTCTGAAAGCGAACGCTTTGAAAGTTTGATGCAAGGCTATGAAGCCATGTATGAGCTAATTGCTTATATCAATCGTAATGAAGCAAAAACAGGTATTTCAATTTATGATTTTCCTATAATTATTTTTAGAGATGCTGATTACTTGAAGCGCTTTAGAACATTTGATGAATATATTCATGGATACAAAGCAGTTGAGCAACTTTTGAATGAGATCAAAGATTCAAAAGATACAACAAGAACTGCTTATAGACTTAATGGTTTTTTGGCTAATGAGTATGTGGATTATTATTTATCATCTGCAAAGTCAATTAAGTATATTGCAGAATTTGCACAGCTTGGTGACAAATTGACAACTTTTGCATATGAGGTAACACATAAGTGTGCAACAGTCAGTGTAGAAGAGCAGATGGCTAATGCAGGTTTGGATCTTGTTCATTTTTTAATGGATCCGAGTAATGAAGGTATGTTTCGTGGTGTTTATCCACATTTTAAGTATCAGCCAGCATCAGCCGTTTCACAAACAATGGATCAATTCGATTATTTAAAATCACTGGAGTTTCTCTATAATGTTGCTTACAATTGTAAAGCTTTTATTCCGGATGATGATAATCCGGAGGTAGACACAGCCGGACCAAGTTCTTACTTTGTTGCCATTCAGTTTTTGTATGCATTTGAGCGTGTTCAACTGCTTGAAGGACATCCAATAGTTGACTCTGATAATCTATTTTGTTGTTCATTACCTTATATGTTAAATGGCGTTAAAGAAAAGCGTGAGTCATTGGAAAATGAATGTCAAGATCTTTATTCCACAATGCAGGCATCAGTAGATACACAAGAGAAAATGAATCTGCAGCAACAAATTGACATGAAGAATCAAGCGATACAATTATTGGGAACGTCACACTTGTATAGAATTTTTGGTCTGCTATTTGTGCATAATTTGTTTTTCCGTACACAACTTAAAAAATCAGATTATGGCGAGCTAGGCTTCAATAATATTTTTGACATCTACTATGTGTATAGCTGGATTAAACCTTATCTTGAAAAAGTTTTTAGTACAATGTATTGCATAAAACCAGAAATGAGTGATGGTAAAGATGCTACAGATTCTGCTATTAAGAAGAATATTGCTCTTTCATCTTTTACAACTTCAGCCAGTCTAGTTGAGTTCCTACCGGTGTTACGAGTTCCTGATCATATTTCATCACTTTCAGAAATTTCATTTTTATGTGAGGGTGATTTTAAGAGTTACACTCATCCAGATATGGTTAAAAATGCACAGTATGTGATTGAGACCTCTAAAAGGTCTTCTGATACAATAATCACAGCGTTTAATTATATGCTTGGTACATTCTCAGATGTGGTATGTAATTTAAACGCATTAGCTGATTGCATTGATATTAAAACGATGTCCGCTAGTAAAAATGCTAATGTGGAATCTACTATTTTGCAGAATACCTTGAAGCAATTAAATGATGAAATTACATTTGATAGTTTTACAAGTAGTGATGAGAACTTATTGAATTCAAAAATACTTGCTTCTCATGCAACATTTACTTCATATGGTTTTGCACAAAAAGATGGGTATTTGATCTGTAAAGAAGGTCCAGTCTCTGATATGTATTATCACCAGGATGGAATTGCTTGTAGCGTGCGACATGGTTCTTTTGTTGCTGAGCATCATAGTATGACAGATGAGGATATTCAATTTATTCGAAGATATTAATAGGTAAGTGCAGTGTAATAGCTGCACTTATTTTTAGGAGGTTTCATGGAAGAATTAGAAAATAGTATTGGATTTGTAATATTTCATTTTGCTGATGGTTCTCAGCAAACGATACACACAACATTAAATCAAAAAATACTCAGTGATTATGGTGTGACATTACCACCTGATACTCTTTATGATCTTGATCATGCTGAGTTTGTTAAGATTAGAATGGATGCTTCTTCTATTGAAGTATCCTCAACGCAACCTGAAGCAAAGGAGGGCATTTTTAAATATGCAAGTAGATTTATTTAAATCTCGCAGACGTACGACTGATATGCGTAAATTTGGCGGCTATGTTAGAATCAGAGATTTCCAATTGGATCCAAATACTGATTTTGATATAATTCGTAAGCTTACAAACTGTAGTCACAAAGATGTCGTGGATGAGTACCTTGAAGATGTGAAGCGGCGTATTGCACATGGAAGACAGTATGAAGACATAGGTTATGATCTTTGCGCGGATAATCTTTTTGACGTGGAAGCTTTAGGTGTTGGACTGTATGCAAAGAAGTATCAGATCATCATCAGTTTTGAAGACTGTTTGGATTTCTTTTTACATATTGTCAGTGATTGCGATATGGAGAAAATACGCAGTATCCCAAATTATCATGAGATTAGTGCTAACATTATGTCACTGCGCCCGGCTACTCCAACTTCCTCAGCAAGATTTAATGATTTGTTCGATGTTGATCCAAAGCTTGATGAATACTTTATTTCAAAGCAAAAGTACGTTAAAGAAACATTTAACACTTATGGCGATCATTTTATTGATCAGTTAGCTTTTGAGATTATTAGACCATTACTAATGGAAGTTCATGGCGTCCAGGATTATTTGATCTCATGCTTTAGTGCTGCACGTTCTGAATTAGGTGATGCAGTATGCCGCAGTCGTAATTATTCATCATTGGTTATCACAACTGATGATCCAATGCTCTGTGATCTTACTTTAAATTATGAGCCATTTGGCTCACTTACATTAGCACCTAAGTGTTATGAAAAATACGAGTATGCAACTAAGGAGGTACTTGTTTGTGATAATTGCAGGAGATGTTAGAATAGGTTCTGACAAATATGCTTTGGCAATTAAGACATTATCAAAGCAGAAAATGTACTATTTGTTTAGTACACAGAATCTAAATGATGTTGATAATTTTGATAAAATATTATCAAGTTATAAAGACCTTGCAGATGTTAATCCTAAAGATTATTTAATTGGTGTTTACTCAAAGTCTTTAGTTACAGGAAAAGTAAAAGCTTGGGGTGAGTGCGATGCTATTCGTATCATTCTCGATGGTATTTCCTATGCCAATAATTTTACTTTTTTAAAAGAAGATGTTCTGATTTCATCTAATGAGTCAATAGAAAATGGATTTGTGCACACGTTTGAAGCTTCTAATCCAAAGATAAGTTATGCATTTCGTGCAATTGATGGTGAGAAGATTTTTATTAAACTCTCTTATAATGTAATCTCATTACAATTACAGGAGTTCAAACTGCGTTTACCATCAACGAATTTACAGCTGCATGAAATAAGTCGTCAGGAGACAAATCGTTTTCTCGTGGCTACAATTAAGACTATTCGCCGAAGTGACTTGGACAATGTACTTGATATGAGTTGGTATCATGTTGGAGATAAAGTTTTAAAGAATTATTCAAATGTAAAAAATGTATATGATTTTGAAACTCAAGTAATGACTCCTATTATTAAATATGCTATGCAGTGCCATGAGTCTGGTGAGTTGCCTGTAATTTCATTGGATACAGAGACAACAGGTCTTAATACTGTAAATCTTGCAGCTGATAATCCGAGTCGATCCCATTGCGTATCAATTCAGCTATCCTGGGAGGAAGATCAGGGAGTTGCAATTTTTAATGATATGGAACATTTTACAAATGTTGATATACATTATGTGATGAAGCGTTTAGGTGAGCTTTTTACTTGGTATAAAGGTGAGCGAACGATTGAATACTGGGAATTGCCAGAAGATTATGAATGTGGTTCAAGCACTCCACAGAAAATGCATTTGTTTAACACTGATAATGTGGATAGCGGATCTACAGCAGGATCAAATGTGAAATCATTGAGTCATTTAGCAAAGAAATCTATCACAGTGCAACGTGACTGGTTCTTTTTAATTGGTCATAATTTTCCATTCGATCGAAGAACCTGTTATCAGACTGATAACATTGCATTATGGTTCAATGCAGATACATTGCAAATGTCTTTCGATTTGAATCCGCAAACTGTACGTGGTAATAGTAAGCTTAAACTTTTGACACGTAAATTATTTGGGCACGAGACTCCAGAGTTAACAGACATTCTTGGACGCGGAAATGAGGATAAGTATCGCTATCTGGTCGATGAAGAAGTGGCAAATATTTATGGCTGCGCCGATGTAGATTATACTCGTAAATCGTTCTTTGCTTTACGTAAGTTAATGCCTGATAGCATGTGGCACTATTACTTAAAACAGGATGTTGACCTTTCTAACATTCTTGCCATTAGTGAGTATTACGGAATGATGACTTATCCAGATAAGGTTGTTAATCTTGCTAATGAGACAGCTGAGAATATTAACATTCTCAAGGAAGCTGCTTATAGTTATGTTGGGGCTTATCAGGATTACACAAGTCAGCGTTCTTTAATTGAGTCTGCTTACATGTCTGGTATATGCTCAGAGAAGGAATATGATGAAAAAATAAATAACATCCATGTAGATTCAAGTGCTACATATCATTTTGAGTTTAAAGCTGCATCTCTTATTCAGGTATTATACGAAATACTTCATTACCCTATTATTGCTTACACTGATGGTAAAGTTAAAAAACCAAAGGTTGACAAGTATGTTATGAAGAAACTTGTAAGTTTTAAACGTACTGAACATAGTGATGCTCGAAAGCTTGAAAAGGATATTTTGTGCTATGGTGCTGATCGCGCTGAGTATGAAGCCTTAAAGAATGGGTCAGAAGCGGATCAGAAGAAAGCGGAAAGTATGTGTTTAATTTCAGCAGATGAGTTTAATAAACTCGAGTATCCATTAGCTTTACTGTTACAACAGTATGCTTCTCTAAACAAAGAGTATACTTCGTACTATAAACCAATTCTTACTGAAAATCTCGAGGGAAAACTTTTTAAGAGTTATAACATGGCAAGAATTGAGACAAGACGTATCGCAAATCCGGGTCAGACAATGAAAGCCAATTTAAAGGCTTTGGTTAGATCTTATGATGATAATCATTATGTATTGGATTTTGATATGTCACAGGTTGAGTATCGTATTATGCTTTCATTAGCTGGGTTCACAGAAATGGTTGACAAAATGAAGAATCCAGAGCGTGATTATCATACTGAGACAGCTTCAATGGTTAATGCTAAACCAGCATACAAAATTACGAAATATGAACGAAAGCATTCAAAGAGTGTTTCTTTCGGTGTGCCTTATGGTCTTGGTGATAGAAGCTTATGTGAGACTATGCATGGTGATACTTCGTCAGAACACATGGTTGACACACGTGTGACACTTGATAAATGGAAGAAGCGTAATGCACCTATTATGGAGTTACTTGGTAATGCGCGAGAAGAAGCATTGGAAGAGTGGCATGTTTCAGATGATTACAGGAACTTTATTGATGCTTGGGAGAAAGACAAAAAGACTAAGCAATATTTACTTGATGATAATGGTGACAAGATACCAGTTCGTTTAGGTAGAGTTACAAACAAGCTTGGATTTTATAGACTTTTCAATCTTGACAATATAGGCCAGACTCCAGCTGATAAGGCAAGAAGAGCAAAGGGTGTCTTTACTGCTGATGAATCTGGTATACGTCGTAAGGCTGGAAACTTTCCAATTCAATCATTTGCTGCTGAAGTGTACAGAACAATCTTGACACGCTTTTATTGGAGATGCGTACAGGAAGGGATAGAAGATAAAGTAATTTGGCATATGCTTATTCATGATGAACTTTTAGCCAGTGTACATAAAAGTCTACATCCAATGTATATTTACAAGCTTGTAAAAGAATCTTGTATGATTACAATGAAGGGGCACACGAAATACTTTGTTGGTATTAACATTGGTGATACATGGGCTGAGTGCAAAGATGATGCCAGGGAGGCACCCGTATTCTTTGTTGATCGAATGATCAAGAAATGGGATAATGGTGATTTCAGTCCGGAGAAAACTGATCCTAAGTTTTTAAAGAATGGTGATCCTAAGCAGGGGTACTGGTTTGATCATCCGTGGGATTTTATTAAGCCATTGAGGGAACAGTATGTTCAGGATCGTATTGGAGAAGTTATTCGATCTGTTGTTGATATTGATAATGGTCCAATCGATGTGCCGAGTTTGCTACAGAAATTTGATAATTATACAGTGCGTGCTTATGTCAATGATTATCCATTAAATGGAAAGGTTGATAAAGAAAAATATAGAATTGTTGCAGCCGGCTTAGATTCAAGTGGAAAGCCAATCTATGACGAGGATAAGTTCTATGATGCAATGTGGGGAAGTAGACTTGAGTCCTGGGCTTTAACACAATTTCCTGAGGGTAAAGAGATTATTGATTCTGATGGTAATCACAAACAATTGCATAATGAGAATGTTAATGATGTAGTATCTGCAGTAGAGCCGGAGGAAGCCACAGCTGATAGTGCAATTGATGCTTTCGATGATTTAGATGAGATTGATGCTCTGGATCATAAATTCAGATGCGAAGAAGCAGACGATTCCTATTGGTCATTTGATGATGAGCAGTTTGGTGTTACTTATGAAAGATCAACTACTTTTGAACAGGAAGATTATGATATTACAATGGATCTTGATTTGTCTGTTAAGAATGCGAAATCTGTAAATGATTTGTTAGTTGTTAAGCCGAAGTACACGACTCTGCAACTTATCAATCATCAATTGAGGATTCCTTATATCACGGATTGGCAGCTCACACAGCTGAAGAGATATTTAACTGCTCTTAGTTGCACTTCCGGTTATCAGATTGTGTTTAAGGATCCTATTGGCAATCTTGATAAATGGATCTGTATCACAGATAAGGTTGATTTGAATGTTGTTGATGAAAAAGTTACTGAAATCTGTAAATCTTTTAATAAGAAACTTGTTGCAACGAGTTAATGGAGGTGAAATAAATGCCAATTGGGTTTGATAAGAACGCAATGGTTAATGCAAAGAAGCAACCTGCCGGAAGGCGGGCTGCTTCAAGCAGTTCTGGTGATGGTACTCAAAAAAAGCAAAATCATGCAAAGCAGTCAAAAGTAAATGAATCTACAAAATCAAAGGCTCAGGAGAGTGATTCATTTGATGACGATGATTTTAACATTGATACTAAACCAAAAACAAATAAGAAAATGATATACATAGCTTTAGGGATTGTTGGTGTACTTGTAATTACCGCTGTTTATTTTTCCTTAAATAAATCTGAGCAGCCGCAGGTGTCCGACAATGACATTACGCCTGCAACTCAGGACGTAAGTGAAGAAGATACTTCTACTGAATTTGTTTATGATGAGAATGGCAATCCTATTTATTCTAAAGAAGATAACTCTCTGGTCGATGATAATGCCATTGATCCTGGTGCTCCAGATTACAACGCAAGTACCAAAAATAAAACGACTTCAAAAGTATATAAAGATGATGATTATCTGAAGGATATCAATGGTGTTGACATAAAGGCTACTTATAATGTAATAAGTAGAGATTATGTTTATGATTATGTATCTTACACAGCCAAGCGTGGAATTATTGACGATGGTATGGAAATTTACTGGTTAGATGCAAAGTATAAGGGTAAGAAATATCGTATACAAGTACCGTTTTACTACTTCAAAGATTTTGATGAACAGGGCGTCTGCCGTGTTCAAATGGAAGTTCTTAACATTGAAGGTGGTGGAAAAGTAATTTCCTATATGCAAGTAGTTGATAATCCTTCTGATGATGTAACAACGGAGGAATAATATGACATTCGAAGAAATGAAAAAAGATCATGATCATTATGATGCTTACAAGGACTGGGTTTCAGTTGCAGAGGCAAAGAAGACAGGTCTGATTCCTAAAAAGTATCATAAATATTTTCCAGACACTTGTGACTGTGGTAGTGAAAATATTATTAAAAATAATTTACGGCAATTCACATGTTGTGATCCAAAGTGCTATCAGAAGGAAGCTTGTCAAATGGCGGAGTTTATGTCAAGGTCTAATATCGAACGTCTTGGTGAAGCAAGCTGCTTACGAATTATCAGTCTTTTTAGAAGTTATGATGAAAGATTAAAAAGTGCCGGTAAGGAAGGTATTTTTCCTACCGGTTCTTTTTTAGACATTTTTGAAGTACCATATGAAAATTGGCCACTTGAGGCTGGCTCTGCTTTAGAACGAGATTTTGCAATTGCAGTGGAGACACTGAAGAATGGTGATGTTACCTTTCCAGAATTGATTAGCCGTTTAGGTATTGAATCTCTTGGAAGTAACTCGCTCAAGTTATTTGACGGTTTAAGTTGCGCTAAGGATTTAGCCAATGCAATTGATAAGGAAGGCGGAGTTCGTTACTTTTGTTATTCAAGGGGTGTTTATGCACCAGATATCATAAATAATGTTTATGAATCTCTTATTGATATTGCAAATGCTGAGCGATTGTTTCACCACTCTTTACGTAGGCAAGGCGTAGTAACTCTAGATATTTGTGTTACTGGTTCCTCAATACTCAAGGGAGTTTCTTTAACTAAGAGTCAGCTTGTCAGTGTTCTTAACAAAGCAAGTATTGGTGAGACCGGTATTCAATATTTTGAGTTTAGATTGTGTACAGCGTTACAATCTGCTCCATTTATTCTGTACACGAATCCATCTTCTTCTGCAAAATTTAGAGCAGGTGCTGCCAGAGGAGACATTGCTGATGAATTTGGTGAACATCCTGTTTTAATGCAGATTGATGATTTCTTTGATTTATTACAAAAACATGTTACTGAAATAGATAAGGAGGTGCAAAATGGACAATAGTGCATTTTTAAAACAAATGCAATCTGATTTTGATGATTCGTTGGATGATATTGATGAGGATTTACAGACTGTCGAAGGTGATTCAGTGGCTGAATCAATCGAAACAGTTTCTACTGTTTCTGATACAGAGATTGCTGATGTTGACGATTTAGACGATGTAAATCCAATTACTACTGATATTTCAGCACCACTTAATTTCAGTATGGATGACTTTGCAAAATTTGATCAAGTAGAGGAAACAGGTATAGCTCTACAAGATGATCTTGATGAAGATGATTCAAAATTGATGCTGAGTTATGTCTCAAAATGTCAAGAATTAGGATTTCCTTTATCAGCAGATTCTGACTTGGAGACTGCAGAAGCTTTGCATAAGTATGCAACAGCATCGCATTCTTCATACAATTTCTCTGATTTTGTATCTTATTATCATGAAATGGTTGGACAGCTTTCAACTTCTACAGCTGTACATATTCCGCAGATGACAAGTATGCTGCAGCTTAATACAACTCTTGTTAAAAATATAGATGATCCTGACTTGAAAGCATTTTGTAGTGAAGCATGCACTATGATCTCATCTGACATATTAGAGCAGCTGCAGAAAACGCAGGTTAATGGCGATTATTCTTCATTTTCCGTGAAACCTGAAGATATTTCAGCTGAAGATATCTATCGTAGATTACGATTATCAACAAAGTTTAATCCAATTAAATATAAAGTAGAAGTTCTAAATTATAGATCGCAGGAAGTCTACGAATTTATCCATACTGCCATTAATGCCTGGTTAGCAAATGCTATTGCAGATAATACACAAACTGCAACTGATACGGCTCGTAAAGAAGCTATTGCATTGGTCTTAACTGAAAGCGCCCATAAAGTTATTAACAAATTAACAAAAAGTCAATTTGCTTATATAAAACATATTGATGCTAAAAATGGCGGTAACTTAGTTTGCACTTGTGCAAAATGTGGTGCAAAGACAAAGGTTACTTCATTGATGCAATTGCTGTTCTTTCCAAATAATTCGAAAAATCAACGTTTTGTGTTTCCGGCAAATAACATTTGTGAGTGCGGAAGTTTACTTATCTTCCCATTGCATTGTTATTTAGCAGCTTCTAACTTTTACAATGAGAACAATAAATCTAGTTTGAAATCTATGATTGAAGCTTCCAGAGGGTTTGGTAAGGGTGCAAATCTTTTGATTGTTTCTCCATCTTTACGGCAATTACCTATTGATATTACATGTATTGCTACTGATGCTGAAGTTCCATTGATACAGTCAAAAGAACAGGTAGTCGAGATTTATGATTCCGAGGAGTGGAAAAAGGCAGTTGATGATTTTTACTCTAGAGTCACATTGCTAAAGCAGTATAAGAGCGTTAATGAAAACGTAAACAAACTTAAAACTGTACCAAATCAATCAGTTACAAAAGACGGCTTTAAACAATCTGGTTATAATCTTTCTGCAGAATATAATACTGCTTATGACATTAAGATGCCAGACACCATTAAGGTTGATACTTTTTATTTATCTTTACTGGCAGCTAATGTTGCACAGATCGCTGGTGTGGATTATAACTTGGCAAAAGGCAAAGCATTAGCGAGTCTTTTGACTTTCCTTGGTAGTAATGATCTTTTACAGCAGCAAATCTCATTGGACAATTTGATGATGTTAAATGCATCCTTGGCATTGGTTGAGCAATATAAAGATCCTTCCAAGTATGATTTTAATAAGTTAAGTAAGGGTGTTCTCAATAACTTGTTATTGGTTGCTGCTCAGATTAATCAAGAGATAAGTATGCCTGAAGATGCAAATGATTTACGTGATTTCTTGAATAATAACATTATTCAATTACGTAATAATGTTTGGATGGCAAATAATCGGTATACCCAATATGTTCAGCAGCTTGATGATGCTAAGTATGCTTTAGCTTGCTTGCCAATTGTTGATTATCAGCAGATTCCCGTATTTAAGCTCATTCAGAACATTCCAAATGAGCAGATTTTTGATATCATTAATGAGATCTGTGATCGCATGATTATCAATATGTATTCAGATCAGTATTTTAATTATTGGTGTCGAGAGGATTATGAGCACGTTAGAACACTTAAAACTAGATTACAAACTTCAGCAGATGTTAAATCTATAGCTAATGCTGTTTCAGATGTAATCAATGATGTTTTTAGTACTTACGGCGTTTATAAAACTGATCATTATTTCAGCAATGTAACAGCTTCATCATTAGGTCGCTGGGAGCATTTAAAGCAGCTCACAGACTTGGCTAACAGTGGTAACTATTATCGATTCTGTTGTGAGGCCAAAGTAATAAGTCAAGATGATTATGGCTTCGGTAAATCATTTAATGATGGGATTAGAAGCTTTGTACTGGATAACTTAAAGGAATTCACAGCCGTGACAAGTTACAATGAAGTACATTATTATTTGAGTGGCATGTTTACAGAAGATGAGTTACAGCAGAATGCAACTGATTTTGAATTCCTAGCTTTTGGTAGATTTATACCTAAGCGAAAAGAAAATGAGACTCCTGAAAGTTATATTGCACGTTTTAAAACAGCTTCTGCTACAGCTGTTGATTGCATTGACAACTATGACAATTTCAAAAAGATTCAGCATTTGAGCTCTGTGATCCTTGGGTCTTCTTTTGCTGAAGCTAAGTTCCCTAACTTTAGAGTTGCTAACTTTGTAGCCGGAATGATTGATTCAGTCTTTGCTGCACATTCAAAAGATTCCTTAGCATTAATTGGTATTTCTGATCTTAGATATAGTTCTTTGGTTGCAAGTATTAAACCATGGACTTTCGCAGACTTTAATATCAATAACATTGATATCTTAGCATTAGTAAATGCTTATTATTTTACAGATGCTGATACGGCTCTTGCCAATGCCTTAGATACTTTGATGAAATGTTACTTTGTAGCATCCAGTTCTGTAACAACTCTGGATACCATTTGTGATTTCGATTTCGTTCTTATGGATAGTTTACAGCAAGTTTCTACATCTTCGGATAGTGGTGCAAGTGTGCAAGACATGGTAGAAGAGATGCGTTGCTGGGAGTATACAGATGGTTATGTTGAAAGGTTTGCAGGTGAATGATTATTTTATTATGGGAAGATGCTAATAACTGCATCAATTCAATTGTTGGTTCTCTCAGCTCAAAATTCCCTAAAGATGCTCAATTTTATTTGAGTAAACGTCCAGAAGCTGCAGAAATTGAAAAATTGACTAAGCCACCCTTTGTGTTTGCAGGGTGGCTTATTTATGCAAATGCAAAAACTTCAGTAAAGATTTTACAACAATTAGATGAATCCAGATCTAAAAATATAATTTTATTGCGCGTTAATAATCAGCATGATTTCAAGGATACTGAGCAGCGAATCGCTATGCTAAATTATCAGTCTTTTGATAACCATGCTTTAGAGAAAACAACTATTTTGACGTGGATTCAGCAGGAATTGGTTTGTTCAGAGGCTATTGCTAAATACATTTATAATCGTACTGGAGGGTATCTAAAAAATCTAATTTTTGCAGTACAGACTCTTAAGCGCAGTAATAAGGAGATTGATCGTAAACTTATCAGATCTTTGGTTGAGAAAAGTCAAAATGCCAGCATGACGGATATAGCTGAATACTTAATTGGTATTGAAAATCCATACACTGATATAAAAGATATTTATAGCACACTTTACAAATTTAGATATGCTGAATCTTGGCTACTTGAAACCTTGAAAAAAGAGCTGTCAAATTATATTAAAGTATATCAATTAGTAAGTGACTGCAAATTGGATATTTCGAATTATCTGACAAATGCTGAACTGTTACAGGACAAACAAGTTCGTGATTTGCCAAAATGGAAATTAAAGAGGATCATACTGAACTATGGCAAAGCCTCGTTAGAACGCATTATTTTGACAATGGCAATGCTAAATAGTTTTGGTTCTTCCAACTTTGATTTAATAAAATTATTACAATTAGTACAGGTAGGAGGTTCTTAATGATTGATATTTGTGAATTTCTTGATGTAAGCGATGTCAAGAAACCAAGCGGACAGGTTATTGAAAATTGTGAGGATTATAACGGCGCTCTAAAAGATTTTGTTCTTGTGCTGGAGCCAGACAGAATTTCCTTACTTGAAACCTGGATTAAAAATAATGTACGTACGATGCAGGATCATTGCATTGAGATGCTTAAGAATGAGCCAAAATCAACTTTTAAGTATTTAATGCATATGAGAAATTTGAGTGAGTGCACATCTGAATTTGTTTCTGAGGCTGGTGGTATTCAGCAATTCTTAGACAAGTATCAGCGTAAGCTTGGTGCACCACAGGAAGAGATTTCAGCATCAACTGAAGATGCTTTACCAGACAATGCTGAAGAAGTTTCTCAGGAACATTCAGAGGAGACAGATGAGATCACAAAAGAGGATTCAAATGAATATTCTTCAAATGCTTCAGCTGAGAATCCTACAGTAATCAAAGAACATGTCGTCACACATGAAGATGATTATATGGATGCTTCCGCAGATCATTCAGATGCTACTGAAGTCACAGAGATTAAAGAAAATATACGGGCTACAGGAACGGCAGATGTTACACCAGAGGTATTTGTCACAAAGAAAGTAATTCATAAGACGGTTACACGCGTGATGGATTATGACCCAAAATTGATTGATTCAATTTCGGAAGGTGAGATTGCTGAGAGTTTACATAAACTCAAGGATTTAAATGCAAAACTTGCACTTGGAGGTTTAGATCCGGATTTAGTTTTGAGCAATCAGGATTTAGAGGATGTGTACAGAAAAGTATACACTTATCCGCCAGATGTTTTTAAAGCTTTTATTTTGGCTTATCTTAAGTCAGTGAATAGCGAGACAGAGCGTTTTCGTATCTCTGCCGTGATTGATGACTTTGTTAAGTTTATTGGGAGGTAGCGAAAATGGCAAGTGGATCTTTAAATTCTAAAGATAAAAATAATCTTATCATGGCTGCTGTCTTAGTAGCAATGGTCGCAATGGCAGTTATTTTCTTTAAGTTATCCAGGATGCTACCATTACTCTATATGGCTATCGGTATAATTGCATTTGAAATCCTTTACGTAATACCGGCGTTTTGCGATAAGTTTTACAAACTGTATGGTATTGATGCCGGTAGTACTAAGTGGATTCCATTCTACAATGTTATTTCTGTCTTTAATAAACCTATGGCAATTGCATGTATTGCATTACTGGTTTTAACATTAATCAGCGGCTATCTCGCAATGGGTCCAATGTTCTGGGTTACCATTAAAAATATTGGGACGTTTACTGATGTACAAACACGTGCTCTTGGCTGGTTTATTATCTTTTTGCTTCTTTGGAGTTTTTCTATTGGTATAGGATATGCATCTGCAATTAAAAGTATTAACGACATGAAGTCTGATTTTTTAAATTGCACTATACCTAAGTCTGAAGTTGCAAATTATTTTCTTGTTCTTTTTCCATTCATCCGATGCTTTGCATTATTTAATACTGTTAATACAGCAAATGTTTTGCTTAAAGCTGGATTTGAATACGGAAAAGATTACACAGCATTATTACTTGATGAAGAGGAGACAAATGAATGAGTATTATTAACATGGCTATTGATGATCTTGTAACACCTGAAAACACAATTGATAATCAGGATCAAGTTGTTACAAGTGGCAATGATCTTGAGTTAGGTTCAGAAGAACCGCAGACTGATATTCCCGTAATGTTCTCAGAGATTGAACCAATCATAATTGATACAATCATTGACAAGCAGGGCAGACTTTCGGATATCTTGGAATCTATTGAGGAAGAGTGCGGAATCAGCGTAATTCCATTGAAAATGGCAGAAATTGCGCCTGAAGTTGCGCAATTAAAGCGCCATGAGATTTTCACATTAGGAAATGAACGATATGCATTTTCTCATAGAGTTCGTTTAAATGTTTGCGATCATTACCTGGAGCAGATTGTTTCATGCTTGTCGGAGGGAGTTCCTTTTACTCTTGATTTAGCAACGACTATTTCTTGGCATGATTCGCAGTATAACACTTTTCTTCTTTCACGAGATGAGTGGACATACATTATGTCGAAATGCCGTAACTTTAAACAGAAACTTACAACTGATGGGAAATCACAGATTACGCTGCATATATTTGCAGAGAAAGCTAAATAATGACAGAAGAATCTATTTACCTTGAAGAAGTTGACGATTTAATTGAAAAATCGTCCATTTCAAAATATCCGTGTATTGTTATTGAGGGTATTGAGACAGAGAGTGAATTTGTCTTTTTCCGTAATCGAACGATTAAAGAGGATGAAAAAGATTTATGTCTGCCAATGTATTTTGAGTGTGAAGGTTCCATGGTTGAAATCGGGCAATTTCCATTAACCTTGGATTTCCTGCTAGCTTTAAAAAACATTGGTGATTATAAAGTATTTTTGTGTAAGGCTCAAGGTGATAAAACACAAATTGATCTTAACGATGCGAATACTTTAATGAAATTTATAAAATTGTAAAGGAGTGATAGTATGAGCGCTTTTTTAGGAGCTTTTAGTGATATACCAATGGGAACAAAGATTCTATTTCTTATTATCATTATTGCTGTTATTTTTGCTAATAAGGGTGGTAAAGGTGGAAAAGGTGGCTCAGGAGGTTCTAGCACAGGCGGTTCAGCAACACCACCATCCGGCGGAGCATCATGATTGCGCTGTTATTACTTATAGCTGCCGTGATTATTACCTTTCTTGATATTTCACATTATTGGCTGGATGATGAAACAAAAAATATTTTGTATTTTGATACAGACAATTCTTCTAGTAATGGGGACACTTCAGACTCTGACACACAGGATGCATCAGAGTCTGAAGCTGATCTTGGATCTGATAGTGAAAATAATAAAACATCTGATTCAAGCGACCAAAAGTCTTCTTTTGAAGATCAGATCTTAGAAGAACTTAATCAAGAAATGAAAAAATCATCAGTCAATACTTCGGCATCTCCAGCATCTCCAAATGTAACTAATCCTACAAGTGCAGAACCATCGTCCGATCTGGACGATTTAGATGATCTGGACGATTACAGTTCAGATAAGGATGAAGTACGATTAGCCAGTCATACAATTTCTGCTGAAGAGGCGGCAGCTGATGTTGAAGCAATTTTTAGGCAATTTAAAGGTGGTAAGGGATGAAATATACAAATTCTATTTTGTTATTTGTAAGAATAGCCACAGTTATTTATTTTGCAATTGTTCTAGTAAATATAATACTACCTGTCTTGAGTGGCAGTATTTTGAATGTTAATTTATTCACGGTAGTTATGCTGATTACTTGGACAGTTGCTGAGCTCAGTAGTCGCGGGTATATAAAGAAAGTAGTTTCTACAATCGATGACAAGATTGTTTACGATACAGTTTTACCTGTTGTGTTTCCGACCATTGTTCGTTTAGCTGAATTTGGTTGGTTTTTCCTGCGACACAGAAGTGAGTTTAGAATAGGAGTATTTTGTGCAGATGTTGCACTCGATATAGTATTTGTTGGGATTTTACTGTTGGATAAATCCCACTATTACTATGAAGCTGTAGAAAGTGAGGATTCTCAAAATGATGACAATTAGTAGTTTGACTGGAGTACCAGATGAGTGTCAGTTACTTGACACTGCTTGCATCTACGATGGGCAGGCTTTAAATTGTATTGCTTATGTGCAATCTTGTTCAGTTAAGTTTACAAAAGTTGGGCAGACATTTGCTACTTTTTTACTTAAGGATAAGAATGCAAATGTTATTACTGCAAGACTTTTTAATTTAAGTGAAGAAAGCGCTAAAATTTCACAAACATTTGCAAGGAAACCTGTTCAAATACACGGCGAGGTCCAGGTGTTTAATGGAACATATTCCATCATCTTAGATGGTAATAATGGCGTTTCATTGTATTCAGGTAAATTTGATTACATGTCATTCCTTGGTTCATACAAGGTTGACTTGTCTGCCGCAGCAACCATTTATGAGAAAGTGATGGGTTCAAAGCTGCCAGAGGAGTCATACAAGAATTTCACAATTGACTTCTTGGGTAATGGACGCGTTGGTGCCTTTGCCAAGTTATTTGATATGGCATTATCGAATCTCTTGTTCCTTGAGAATTTGCCAGGAGTAGATTTACAGGATTTATTGCAATGCTATTTTATTGTAATGCAGCAATATTATATTATTCTTGTGAAATTCGCAAAGCTTGGCCCACTTGGTAAAATCACGTTACTAGATACATACAATGATGTGCACTGCGATGATAATATTCGCTATCTTGTTTTAGATACTCTGCGTAGTATCTGTGAAAATGCTAAGCCATTGCATGTTTATGCTCATATCATTTATGATGCTTTGATGCAAGCAAATCGTACAATGCAATTACTGGAAGCTAATACGCTTTTAGTAGCAGGTGCAAATACTTCAGTCTATTTTACTGATTTGTTAGGAAACAATATCAGTGGAGGTGCTGAATTATTAAAGTATTAAAAAAACTATTATGTCTTACCTTATTGTCTACATTTCTGCTAACAGGATGTTCCGTTGACGATATTCAGTCTAGTGGCTGGATTACTGGTGACAATGGATTAAAGCAGGATCTTTCCATGAATTGGTTTGGTAAAGACGATGATGAGAGCCGAGATGGAAATAGTGCTTATTCAAATCGCGAGGGATTCATTTTTCATAATTACGATATTAATGACGTGGAAGAGAGTAAGCTTGATTCTTTACCGGCATACGATTTTTCGGGTCCTGATCCAACAATTAATGGTGATGCTTCTAGTACAAAAGATAGTTCATTACTATCTTCTAATACTGCAGAATCTACGGAAGCATCTGAAGCAAAGGGTACTGTTGCTCTTAATGGTAAGAAAGTGTACCTTGCACCACTTTATTGTGGTTTAGATGGTGATCAACATTTGTGCCGGACTATTAAAGCATATGACACTTTAAAGAGGAAGTATAGTACAAGCGGTAAAAAATTTGGTGTTACGGCTTATCGGAGTGCAGTGAGAAAGGTAAAGAGTCCAAGTGCAGAAAATGGTTATGGGATGAATAAGTTTAAAGGTAAGTATTATTATGACAAAACTGGTGCATTAACTCAAATGCAATGGAAACTTGCCTGGAATGCTTGTTACAGAATTGGTACACAGTTAAAAGCAGATGGCTGCGATGTAATGTATCCGTATTCTGTGCATAAGTACACCAATAAGAATGATACACCAAATTCATTTTTAGGCACAGATGCTACCTTGGATATTTTGAGTATTGCTTCAGATATTGCTAAAAAGAAACCAGATTATGTTATTTGGATAGGTTTCAATGATGGTGCTTTTGGTTCAGTTAGTAAAAAAGCGGTTACCACAAATACATTATTTTTGTATAAAGATTATTCTGGGCTTACCAATAGCAATTTCGTGATGGCTTTGCACTCTAAGTGGGTATCAGAAAAAGATCTGGCTAAAGAGCTACCAGCTTCCTGGCAATCGCCAGTTGATAAGTATGAGTATGATAAAGCATCTGTTATTGGTACTAATAAAGCTGAGTCCGCTATAACGCAGTTATATGCTGTAGGCTATAAAGGTACTTCAGCTGCAATTTTATTTGGCTCTTATAACAGTAATGTGACAAAAGCGAAGGCTAAATATTCATACAACTCACCAAAAGTTTTGTATACAAGAATTGCTCAAATAATTGAGCAAGCTCTTTAAGTTTGGGCAATTACAGTGTAACAGCTGTAATTGTCATTTTTAATATTTGATAAATTTTAAGGAGGTTTTATGCTTAAGACTGAATTTTTTGATTTGTTGAATTCTGTTATCCAGGATTCAGCAAAAAAGATTAGATATTGTTTCTTGAATAAAATTTATACAAGATTAAACAATGAGGATGCCTATGAACTTGCTTTAGTTGATGAAACTTTTAGTTTTGTGATTTTGCACAGAACATGCGATTTGCATAGTATTTTATCATTTGGATTTATTTATGACTTTAGTCTTGAGGATGATTATCTGCGTTGTAATCCATCTGTGCAAATTGATACCGGCGACAGCTTATCTGAGTCGGAGCTGAATGCAAGTATTGGAGTTTCTCTTGGGGCTGTCTCTTATACACATCTGACGCTGCCGACGATCGCATAAGTGTAG
>ENA-OZAG01000177-OZAG01000177.1-human-gut-metagenome-genome-assembly--contig:-NODE-177-length-37746-cov-18.632167_pt1 | contig 37746 bp, 30 predicted proteins | sample MGYA00243300_ERZ653497 | MGnify/ENA primary metagenome ERZ653497 (study PRJEB26926, sample SAMN06164955) | human gut metagenome | biome: ENVO:00009003; feature: ENVO:2100002; material: ENVO:00002003...
ACTATACACTGGCACTGACACAGAAATTAAATGAATTAGGCATTAAAGAGGAGACAAAATGATATGATAGCAATCATCGATTATGGAGCAGGCAACCTGCGAAGTGTGGAAAAGGCTCTTACAGCTATAGGCGAGGAGAGTATTGTGACCAGAGACAGGGATGAGATTTTAAATGCCGATAAGGTAATACTTCCCGGAGTAGGAGCTTTTGGAGATGCAATGGATTCGCTAAAAAAATACGAGCTGGACAAGGTGATTCACGAGGTATGTGACATGGACAAGCCATTTCTTGGCATATGCCTGGGTCTTCAGCTATTATTTGAGGGAAGCGATGAGAGTCAGGGCGTTGAGGGGCTTCATGTGCTTGACGGACAGATACTTCGCATACCTGATAAGGAAGGACTTAAAATACCTCACATAGGCTGGAATTCACTTGATTTACAGAACAATGGAAGGCTGTTTAAAGGTCTTTCAGAGCATCCGTATGTATATTTTGTGCATTCGTACTATCTGAAAGCCACTGATGAAGCAATTGTCACAGCAACGACAGAGTACAGTACACACATTCATGCGTCTGTAGAGAAAAATAATGTGTTCGCCTGCCAGTTCCATCCGGAAAAGAGCAGCACAGTCGGACTTTCGATACTTAAAAATTTTGCAGGGATAGGGGAGGCATAATATGTTTACGAAGAGAATAATCCCATGTCTGGATGTGAATAATGGACGTGTTGTGAAGGGCATAAACTTTGTCAATTTAAGAGATGCAGGTGACCCGGTTGAGATTGCGGCTGCTTATGATAAGGCAGGCGCAGATGAGGTGGTTTTTCTGGATATTACGGCGTCAAGCGACAATAGAAATACTGTTGTGGATATGGTCAGAAAGGTTGCTGAAAAGGTGTTTATACCGTTCACTGTGGGCGGCGGAATCAGAACAGTCGATGATTTTAAGGCACTGCTTAGAGAGGGTGCAGACAAGATTTCAATAAATTCAAGTGCCATAAACACACCGCGGCTTATCAGCGACGCTGCGGATAAGTTTGGCAGCCAGTGTGTGGTTGTGGCAATCGATGCAAGGCGTCGTGCTGACGGAAGCGGCTGGAATGTATACAAGAACGGAGGCCGCATAGATACAGGCCTTGATGCCATTGAATGGGCTGTTAAGGCAAATGAGCTTGGAGCGGGAGAAATCCTTCTTACAAGCATGGATTGTGATGGAACAAAGGATGGCTACGATATCGAGCTTACAAGGCTTATTGCCGATAACGTTTCTGTTCCGGTTATCGCATCGGGCGGTGCAGGCACAAAGGAGCATTTTTACGAGGCTTTGACAGATGGAAAGGCGGACGCAGCGCTTGCAGCTTCACTTTTCCACTACAAGGAGCTTGAAATTATGGATTTAAAGAATTATCTGGCAGATAAAGGTGTGTCGGTCAGAAGATAGGCGGTAGATTGAGATTATGAGTATGCTTGACGGCGAGTGGGCAAAGGCTGTGGGAGCCGAGTTTAAAAAACCGTATTACAGGGATTTGTACAATTTTGTGAGAGATGAATATGCCACACATGTGGTATATCCTCCGGCAGATGATATATTTAATGCCATGCATTTTACACCACTTAACAAGGTAAAGGTACTCATCCTCGGGCAGGATCCGTACCATAATGTCAATCAGGCACATGGATTGTCGTTTTCTGTGCTTCCGTCTCAGAAGGATATTCCACCATCACTGCAGAATATCTACAAGGAGCTTAACGATGATCTGGGGTGTGATATCCCCAATAACGGATACCTGAAGAAATGGGCTGACCAGGGTGTTTTACTTTTGAATACGGTACTCACCGTCAGGGCTCATCAGGCCAACTCGCATCAGGGACACGGCTGGGAGAAGTTCACGGATGCAATCATAGAGGCTGTAAATGAGCAGGACAGACCTATAGTGTATATGCTATGGGGCCGCCCGGCACAGTCGAAGATTCCTATGCTTACAAATCCAAAGCATCTGATATTGACAGCACCGCATCCAAGTCCGCTGTCGGCTTACAGAGGCTTTTTTGGATGCAAGCATTTTAGTAAAGCCAATGAGTTTCTTAAGGAGCATGGAGTGGAGCCTGTTGACTGGCAGATAGAGGATATATAAAGGATGACAATACCGGCTCATATGTTAGTAATACCGGGTTGGGTAATACCGGCAGATATCAATTCAAAGTCGCTTGCGAAGGTGGAATCACAGTGGATATAATTATAATATGTTTTTATAGTTGCAGACAGGATGGAAATTCCTATCTTACTTTGTGACTTAACAGAAAAAGAAGCATCCCGGCTTGGGATGCTTCTTTTAATTATAATTAGCGTTTAGTTGTCGTTTTCATCGTCCTCGCTCATTGAGTAGACCTGACGCTTACGTGCCATCTCATCACTCTCAAGATATTCATCGTAGGTTGTGATTTTGTCGATCATTGAACCGTTTGGCAGGAATTCTATGATTCGGTTGGCGGTTGTCTGGACTACCTGGTGGTCACGGCAGGCAAAGAGGATTACTCCAGGGAATTTTATCATTCCGTTGTTTAATGCTGTGATTGACTCCATGTCGAGGTGGTCTGTAGGCTCATCGAACATGAGTACATTGCTTCCCATGATCATCATGCGGGATAGCAGTACACGAACCTTTTCTCCTCCGGAGAGTACACGCATTTTCTTTACTCCATCCTCACCGGCAAAGAGCATACGGCCAAGGAAACCTCGCACATATGTGGCGTCCTTGATTTCTGAGTACTGTGTGAGCCAGTCAACGATGAGCTCATCAGTATCAAAGATTGCGGTATTGTCCTTTGGAAAGTATGACTGGCTGGTTGTGACACCCCATTTATATGAGCCCTCGTCAGGTTCAAGCTCTCCGGCAAGGATTTTAAACATAGTTGTTTTTGCAAGCTCATTTCCTCCGACAAATGCAATTTTGTCATCGTGGTTAACAGTGAATGAGATATTGTCAAGTACCTTTACGCCGTCGATGGTTTTTGAGATGCCCTCGACAAAGAGCACATCGTTTCCAATTTCACGCTCAGGACGGAAATCAATGTATGGATATTTACGACTTGATGGACGTATTTCATCAAGCTGGATTTTTTCGAGGGCACGCTTTCTTGATGTAGCCTGTTTTGATTTAGAGGCATTGGCAGAGAAACGCTGGATAAATTCCTGCAGCTCCTTGATTTTTTCCTCTTTCTTTTTGTTTGCTTCCTTCATCTGACGGACAATAAGCTGGCTTGATTCATACCAGAAATCATAGTTTCCTGCGTAGAGCTGGATCTTACCGTAATCCATGTCGGCGATGTTCGTGCAGACCTTGTTGAGGAAGTATCTGTCATGGGATACAACGATGACTGTATTCTCGAAATTGATGAGGAATTCCTCAAGCCATGAGATGGCATCGAGGTCTAAGTGGTTGGTAGGCTCATCGAGAAGCAGTATGTCAGGATTTCCAAACAGTGCCTGAGCGAGAAGCACCTTGACCTTTACTGCACCCGGCAGATCTGCCATCAGAGTGTAGTGATCCTCAGTAGGTACACCGAGACCGTTTAAGAGAGTAGCTGCATCCGACTCAGCATTCCAGCCGTCCATATCGGCAAACTCAGCCTCAAGCTCGCTGGCACGGATTCCGTCCTCGTCTGAGAAATCCTCCTTCATATAGATGGCTTCCTTCTCCTTCATGATATCATAGAGACGCTTATTACCCATGATAACCGTATCAAGTACTGTAAACTCATCGTACTTGAAGTGATCCTGCTGTAAGAATGACAGTCTCTGTCCCGGAGTGATTGCGATATCACCGTTTGTAGGCTCAAGCTGTCCTGAGAGAATCTTTAAAAATGTAGACTTGCCGGCACCGTTTGCACCAATAAGTCCGTAGCAGTTTCCCTCTGTGAATTTTATGTTGACATCCTCAAATAAAGCTTTTTTACCAATTCTTAATGTAATATTGTTTGCACTAATCATTTTGTCTTTATTCAATCCTTTCCTATTTAATAACCTGTTCGTTTCTGTAACACATCGTTTCTATTTTAACGTAAAACCAGTATTTTGCAAGTGTTTTACAGGCGATTTATAGCCATTGTGCCCTTTTGTACATAAAATTTACCTTGTTAATAAATATTTTAGGATTTTTGTACAATGTATTGCTAAAAAAACTTGATTTTTTACAGCGCACAAACTAAACTATTATGTAGAGACATTCTGATTCATGTCTATAATTGAACATTTATTTTACAGGAGGAAATATCATGTCTAGAGCAAAACAGTCGATGGATGGAAATACCGCTGCCGCTCATGTAGCATATGCCTACACAGAGGTTGCCGGAATCTATCCTATCACACCTTCTAGCCCAATGGCTGATACAGTTGATCAGTGGTCAGCAGCAGGACAGAAGAACATTTTCGGAAGCACTGTAAAGGTAGTTGAGATGGAGTCTGAGGCAGGTGCCGCTGGTACAGTTCACGGATCTCTTGCAGCTGGTGCACTTACTACAACATTTACAGCTTCACAGGGACTTTTACTTATGATCCCTAATATGTACAAAATCGCAGGTGAGAATCTTCCTTGCGTATTTGACGTATCAGCTCGTACAGTATCTTCACATGCACTGAATATCTTCGGTGATCACAGTGATGTATATGCTTGTCGTCAGACTGGTTTCGCAATGCTTTGTGAGACAAATCCACAGGAGGTTATGGATCTTTCACCGGTTGCACACTGTGCAGCACTTGAGGGAAAGGTTCCATTCATTAACTTCTTCGATGGATTCCGTACTTCTCATGAGATTCAGAAGATCGAGAAGTGGGATTATGAAGATCTCAAAGAGATGTGTCCAATGGATGCAGTTGCTGAATTCAGAGCACACGCTCTTAACCCAGAGCATCCAGCAGCTCGTGGATCACACGAGAACGGAGATATCTTCTTCCAGCATAGAGAGGCATGTAACAAGTTCTATGATGAGCTTCCAGCAGTTGTTGAGAAGTACATGGACAAGGTTAATGCTAAGCTTGGTACAGATTACAAATTATTCAACTACTACGGAGCACCTGACGCTGATCGTGTAATCATCGCTATGGGTTCTATCAATGATGTAGCTGAGGAAGTAATCGATTACTTAACAGCAAAGGGTGAGAAAGTCGGACTTATTAAGGTACGTCTTTACCGTCCATGGTCTTCAGAGGCTCTTCTTAATGCTATTCCAAAGACTGCAAAGAAGATCGCTGTATTAGACCGTACAAAAGAGCCAGGATCACTTGGTGAGCCATTATACTTAGACGTTGCTACAACACTTCGTGAAGCAGGAATGAACGATGTTGTATTAGTAGGCGGACGTTACGGATTAGGATCTAAGGATACACCACCTTCTTCAGTATTTGCTGTATATACAGAGCTTGAGAAGGATGCTCCTAAGCACAGATTTACAATTGGAATCGTGGATGATGTTACAAATCTTTCACTTCCAGAGGTTAAGCCAGCTCCTATCACATCTGCACCTGGTACAAAAGAGTGCAAATTCTGGGGCCTCGGCGGAGATGGTACTGTAGGTGCTAACAAGAACTCTACAAAGATCATCGGTGACCACACAGACAAATACATCCAGGCATACTTCCAGTATGACTCAAAGAAGACTGGTGGTGTTACAATTTCTCACTTGAGATTTGGTGACAACCCAATCAGAAGCCCATACTACATCAACCAGGCTGACTTCGTAGCATGCCACAACCCTGCATATGTTATCCAGGGCATGAAGATGGTTCAGGATGTTAAGCCGGGCGGAGTATTCATGATCAACTGCCAGTGGTCAGATGAAGAGCTTGCTCATCACCTCAACGCTGACGCTAAGAAATATATCGCTGACAACAACATTCAGCTTTACACAATCAACGCTATCGACAAGGCTATCGAGATCGGAATGGGTAAGAGAACTAACACAATTCTCCAGTCTGCATTCTTCAAGCTTGCAGATGTAATGCCTATCGACAAGGCTGTTGAGTACATGAAAGCTGCTGCTAAGAAGTCATACTCAAAGAAGGGTGACGCAGTCGTAGAGATGAACTACAAGGCTATCGATGCCGGTGTTGACGCTGTACATAAGGTAGAGGTTCCAGAGTCTTGGAAGAATCCAGAGGCAGATGCTCCTAAGGCAGAGCGCACAGGACGTCCAGAGGTTGTTAAGCTTGTTAACGAGCTTCTTGATCCAATCGCTAAGATGGATGGAGACAGCCTTCCAGTTTCAGCATTCGCTGACAAGGCAGACGGACAGTATGTAACAGGTGCTTCTGCATACGAGAAGAGAGGAACAGCCGTTACAGTTCCACAGTGGGATCCAGAGAAGTGTATCCAGTGTAACAACTGTGCATTTGTATGTTCTCACGCTACAATTCGTCCATTCTTACTTACAGATGACGAAGTAAAGGCAGCTCCTGACAACATGAAGGTTGCTGATATGAAGCCAAAGGCAGGCGCTTACAAGTATACAATGAGCGTATCTCCACTTGACTGTATGGGATGTGGTGAGTGTATCACAGTTTGTCCTACAGCAGCTATCTCAATGCAGCCACAGGAGTCTCAGGCAGCAGAGCAGCCAGTATTTGATTACTTAGTAGCTAACGTTTCTAAGAAGACAGATGCCGGAATGGTTGATACAACACCTAAGGGATCACAGTTCAACCAGCCACTCCTTGAGTTCTCAGGCTCATGTGCAGGATGTGCTGAGACATCTTACGCTAGACTTATTACACAGCTCTTCGGTGAGCAGATGTACATCTCTAACGCAACAGGATGTTCTTCTATCTGGGGTAACCCGGCAGCTACATCACCATACACAGTAAATATCAACTCTAAGAAGGGACCAGCTTGGTCTAACTCACTCTTCGAGGATAATGCTGAGCATGGTTTAGGTATGGAAGTTGGACAGAGATATCTCCGTGACCAGGCTATCGAGCTTGTTAAAGAGATCGCTGCATCAGACAAGGCTACAGCTGAGTTCAAGGCAGCAGCAGATAAGTTCCTTGAGACAAAGGATGACACAAAGGCAAATGTTGAGCCAACAACAGCTCTTATCGCAGAGTTAGAGAAGGCAGCAGCAGCCGGATGTGAGAAATCTAAAGAAGTACTTGCTAAGAAGGATTACCTCGGAAAGAAATCTGTATGGATCTTCGGTGGTGACGGATGGGCATATGATATCGGTTTCGGTGGATTAGACCATGTACTTGCTTCTGGTGAGAACGTAAACGTAATGGTATTCGATACTGAGATGTACTCTAACACAGGTGGACAGGCTTCTAAGGCTTCTAACATCGGTGAGGTATGTCAGTTCGCAGCAGCTGGTAAAGAGACAAGCAAGAAGTCACTTTCAGAGATCGCTATGAGCTACGGATATGTATACGTTGCACAGATTGCTCTTGGAGCAAACCCAGCACAGGCTGTTAAGGCTATTACAGAGGCTGAGGCTTATCCGGGACCATCACTTATCATCGGATACGCACCTTGCGAGCTTCACGGTATCGCTAAGGGTGGTATGAACCACTGCCAGGATGAGATGAAGAAGGCTGTTAAGGCTGGATACTGGAATCTCTTCTCATTCAACCCTGCACTCAAGGCTGAAGGAAAGAATCCATTCACTCTTACATCAAAGGCCGGCGACGGATCTTACCAGGAGTTCCTTAACAACGAGGCACGTTATACTCGTCTTATCAAGCCATTCCCAGATAGAGCAGAGAAACTCTTTGCTAAGTCTGAGGAGACAGCTAAGGCACGTTATACACACCTTGAGAAACTCGTTAAATTATACGGAGAGGACTAATTCATTAGTCACAGTATATATTTTATCCCACAGGGCATATGCTCTGTGGGATTTTTGCTTATTATCCTGTGCTTACCCTATATTTTGTGGTTTTTTGTTTACAAATACAACATGTAATGGTACAATATTTACGTTAATGGTATTTAATGGAACCATTGGAGGGATACGAATGTCAGGCATATTTGATAGACGTGCAAAAAGATTTATATCGACAGAACAAGCGGAGCGGGCAGTACCTTCAAGAACAGTAATGGCATCCCGTGTAGCAAGAGACGATGTGAATCGTAGTGAAAGAGTGCAGAAAAAAGAGAATAATATACAAAAGGATAAAGATGATTTTTTGTTAACACAAATTGATGAGTTTCGTGAAAAGGCAAAACGTCTTCAGGAGATGCTTAATACAAAAGAATCAAAAGCTGAGGAGCTTTCAGTCATAGTTGAGGAGAGGGAAGCTAAGGCAGAGGAGCTGCAGCAGATACTTGACGAGAGACAGGAAAAAGCCGATGGAATCACTGCACAGGTTGCTAAGCAGATAGATGTGCTTATAGAAAGTGTTCATGAAAAGATGGCTGAGATAGAGCAATCTATGAATGCAGGCATGGACAGCTTAGGCCGTCAGGTAAGCTCAGATATGGATAATCTTGGTAGTTCGGTGTCCGGACAGATTGGAAATCTCGGACAGTCACTTGGCACTGAGATATCAGGTATCAGCCAGAATATAGGCCAGAGTCTTGATTTTGGTGACACATTAGAGCAGACAAGGCGTATCACAGAGGAGGGCACAGCAGCAGTTACATCAGCGGTAAATGAGGCGAATGCCCATATGCTTCAGTCGCTTAAAGAACTTAATGATCAGCTTGTTTCGATAAAGGCGGAGTTGTCTGACAAGGTACATACAGAGAATGTTAAGTGCTTCAGGAATATTCAGGATCTCTTTAAGGTAATGGGAGACAAGGTGGACACAGTGTCAGAGCTTGAGAAGCAGGTAGGAACAACAAAGACTTTTGCAGTCATCTCTACTGTGCTGGCTATTATCAATACATTTGGCTTTGTTGTAATCGCATTGTATATACTCGGGTTCTTTGGTTCGATTTTTTAATAAATATTATTGTAATAGGGTGGTGCAGTTCCCGGTTAGGGAGTTGCACCATATTTTGACATTTTATAAGGCAGACAGAGAGGAAAACTAAATGGCAAAAAAGATTGTAAGAGTTGTTGGACATAAAAATCCTGACACAGATTCTATCTGTGCAGCAATAGCGTATGCAAACCTTAAATCACATACAGATGATACAATGGAATACATACCAATGAGAGCAGGCAGCATCAGTGCAGAGACAGCATTTGTGCTGGATTATTTTAAGGCCGATACGCCTGCCCTTTTAAAGGATGTTGGCACACAGATAAAGGATATACATATCAGAAGGACTGAGGGGGTCAGCAGTAATCTATCCATGAAAAAGGCATGGGAGATGATGAAGATACTCAACGTAGTCACTCTTCCGGTTGTCAATAAGAAGGACAAGCTTGAAGGGCTTATTGTGACAGGTGATATAGCAAAGTCATATATGGATGTGTATGACAATTCTATCCTGGCAAAGGCGAGGACCCAGTACAGGAATATTGTAGAGACGCTGGATGGCAAGATAGTTGCAGGCAATGAGCATGGCTATTTTGTAAAAGGAAAGGTTATAGTCGGAGCAGGTACACCTGATACAATAAAGGGCAATGTGGCTGAGGATGATCTGGTCATCATATCAGACCGTGAGGAGTCACAGCTTATATGTATTGAGGCAAACTGCAGCTGTATCATTGTGACAAGTGGCTTCGATATATCGAAGGATGTCATAAATGCTGCAAACGCTAAGGATGTGGTAGTGATAAGTACACCATATGACACGTTTACCACATCGCGTCTGATAAACCAGAGTATGCCGATAAAGTCATTTATGACAAGGGAAAATCTTATTCATTTTGATTTGGATGATTATGTGGATGATGTGCGTGATACTGTTTCAAAAATCCGACACAGGGATTTCCCAATACTTGACGAAAACCAAAATTATGTTGGTATGTTTTCACGCAGAAATTTAATGAATGCAAGGAAAAAACAGGTGATACTTGTGGATCATAATGAGACCTCACAGGCAGTGGCCAACATTGATGAGGCAGAGATCCTTGAGATAATCGATCATCATCGAATTGGTTCTCTTGAGACAATAGGACCTGTGTATTTCAGAAACCAGCCGCTTGGATGTACCGGAACCATCATCTATCAGATGTATATGGAAAAGGGTGTGGAGGTTACTCCTCAGATGGCGGGGCTTATGTGCGCTGCAATACTCTCTGACACATTAGTGTTCCGTTCGCCTACATGTACCCAGGTTGATAAATCTACAGCACTTATCCTAGCGGAGATTGCGCAGATAGATGTAGAAGAGTTTGCCAAGAAAATGTTCGAGGCAGGCAGTAACTTTGCTAACAAGACGGAAGAGGAAATATTAAATCAGGATTTTAAAATCTTTCATTCAGGGGATTATACGTTTGGAGTATCGCAGATTTCTGCTCTTTCGAGGACAGAGCTCGATAAGGTACAGGCGAGAGTGGTGCCTCTGCTTGACAAGATGCAGGTGGAAAAACAGCTTGATATGCTCTTTGTTATGCTCACGGATATACTTAATGAGTCTACATATCTCATCTACAGTGGTGCAGAGGCAGCGTCAATAGCAGCTTCAGCATACAATCTGCCGCAGAGCAAGGATGGAATTATGCTTAAGGGAGTAGTATCGCGTAAGAAGCAGCTCATACCTGAGCTTATAAATGTGATTAATGAGAGATAATGCAGCACTAAAAATAATTAAAATAATTAAAAGCTTCCTGTGGTATATCGTGAAGCATTTATGTATTTGTAGGGGTAGAATGGAATTGCTTGCGGTATGCACGGATAAATGAGGAATAGCTTCCGAATCCACAGGCATCGCAGGCGGCAGACACACTGCTTCCGTCGCGAATCATATCGCGGGCGAGCAGCAGACGCTTTGTTGTGATATATGAACCTATGGTGCAGCCGGTTTCTTCCTTGAAGGTGTGCATCAGGTGATACCTGCTCATATAGAATTTATCTGCCAGTTCATCAATACTTATACGGTTTGTTAAATTCTTATTTAAGAAATCCAAAATCTCTACAATTTTTTTGTTTGAGGAAAATGTGTTAATATATTCTATACCGCCATGCAGGGTGATACGATTGAGCTGTATCAGAAACTCTAAAAACAGGAGCTTCTGGTACAGCTCATTTGCGTATTCATTGGTTTCTCTAAGTGTAGAGTCTAGTCCCCTTATTGTATCAGCCAGACGGCTGCCCTTGGTTGCAGCGAGTCTTAGTACATGTGACTGGTTAGCATAGGCCTGCTTGAAACAGCATGCCAGATCATAGCCTTTGCTCACATAATCGTCAATAAGCTGCGGTGACACATATATAATGATTCTTTCATAAACTGAATCGTCATTTAATATTGGCTTATGAACCTCACCGGCATTGACAAGCACGATATCATGTTCTTTGAGCTCATAGCTGCGGCCCTCAATGCAGTAGGATACATTGCCGTGCAGATGAATCAGAATTTTGTGGAAATCATGGTAATGGAAATCTATATTTAGCTTGTGTTCATCTCTTAGATGAAATATTTTAAAAGGCTCCGTCAGGTAGCCTGCTTTTGTATAATTTGAATCCATGATATGCTCCTTTGATAATAAGATATTACTATAAGCATAATCTATAACAGCACAAAACGCAACATAAAACGCACAAAATGCTATAGAAAAACCAGAAAGTGCGCTGTATAATATAATTAAAGTAACTATTCAGAACCACTGAGAACAAGAAAAGCTGATGCGTCGTGCTCGCATGTAAGCAGCAGATTTGCTTGTTCTTAAGGTGGCTCGAATAGAGCCACCCCCACACATATGAGCAAAATTAGCTGCGTAGCAGTGACCAAGCACGAGTATCGTGCGGTTTTGCGAATGTGCGTGGGATGGTTCTGAATAGTTATCAGTATAAAACCAATAACGAGGTGATCACTATGAAATTTACAAAAATGCACGGCTGTGGAAATGATTATGTATATGTAAACCTTTTTGAGGAGAAATTAGATGACCCGGCAAGGGTGTCAATATATGTCAGTGACAGGCATTTTGGAATAGGCTCAGACGGACTAATCACAATAGGTCCGTCAGACAAGGCAGATTTTAGAATGAGGATATATAATGCAGACGGTTCGGAAGCCGAGATGTGCGGAAACGGCATACGCTGCGTGGCAAAATACGTGTATGACCACAAACTTACTGACAAGACTGAAATATCGGTTGAGACAGGAGCTGGCATCAAGTATCTTACACTATATGTTGAGGAAAATAAGGTATCACAGGTGCGCGTGGATATGGGTGAGCCTATTCTGACGCCTGGGGACATTCCGGTTGTGAAAGCAGACGGAAGTGCTTATGGTGATGACTATAGGGTGATAGATGAACCGATTTCAGCAGGCAATAGAGAGTGGCACATGACCTGTGTTTCAATGGGAAACCCTCATGCAGTGGTATTTGTTGATGATGTGGCGAACTTTGAGCTTGAGAAATACGGTCCTCTTTTTGAGAATCATAAGATGTTTCCAAAGCGCACCAACACGGAGTTTGTAGAGATACTTTCAAGGAATGAGGCGAAAATGAGAGTATGGGAGAGGGGCAGCGCTGAGACCTGGGCCTGCGGTACAGGAACCTGTGCGACCGTCATGGCATGTATACTCAACAAAAAGACTGACAACAAGGTGCTTGTGCATCTAAGAGGCGGAGATCTGACTATCGAGTATATACCAAAGACCAATCATGTGTTTATGACGGGACCTGCTACTGAGGTTTTCTCAGGAGAAATTGATATCATATAAAGCACAAGTATTGTGCGGTTTGGCGAATGTCTGTGGTTGAATAGTTACAAATCTTTAAGAAACAAAATTAACAGAAAATATATATCAAAAATATAATAAAATATGGGAGAAAATAAAATGAAGCTTGAAAAATTACTTGAAAGAATGGATTATAAAGTATTAGCAGGAAGCACAGATATAGAGATTTCCACACTCGTGTATGACTCGCGCAAGGTGGAGAAGGCATCAGTATTTGTGTGCATATCGGGAGCTGTGTCAGATGCACATGATTTTATCCCTGATGTGGTAAAGAAAGGTGCAGCGGCAGTGGTTGTCGAAAAAGATGTGACTCCTATCGAAGGGGTGACATATATTAAGGTAGATGATACAAGGCTTGCACTTGCGTGTATGTCAGCAGCTTATTTTGATTATCCGGCCGAGAAAATAAAGACTATCGGTATTACAGGTACAAAGGGTAAGACCACTACCACATATATGGTAAAGTCAATTCTTGAGTCAGCCGGCATAAAGACAGGACTTATCGGTACAATAGAGTCTATATGTGGTGACAAGAGAATTCCGTCAGCAAATACCACACCTGAGTCATACAGAGTTCAGGAGCTGTTTAAGGAGATGGTGGATGAAGGCCTTGATGCAGTTGTTATGGAAGTGTCATCACAGGCTCTCATGCTTCACAGAGTATCGGGCTTTACCTTTGATATTGGTGTATTTACAAATCTTGAGCCTGACCACATCGGAGAGCATGAGCACAAGGATTTTGCAGACTACATGCATTGCAAGAGCCTTTTATTCAGACAGTGCAGGCTTGGTATCTTTAACGGAGATGATGAGCACTTAGAGGGTATTATGAAGGGACACACATGCCAGGTGGAGACTTACGGCTACAAGTCCACAAACAACCTGGTAGCAGAAAATGTTGAGCTTAAAAAGGAGCATGGAGCACTCGGCATTAAATACCATGTATCAGGGCTTTTGGATTTTGATGTGGAGGTCAATGTGCCGGGCAAATTCTCAGTATACAATTCACTAACAGCCATTGCTATCTGCCATCATTTCAATGTGGATAAAAAGGCAATCGGGGAGGCTCTTCATCATGTGAGTGTAAAGGGCAGAATAGAGATTGTTCCTGTTACAAAGAGATATACCCTTATGATTGATTATGCACACAATGCGATGGCGCTTGAAAGCCTTCTCACCACTCTTAAGGAGTATGAGCCGGGCAGACTTGTATGCCTGTTTGGCTGTGGCGGAAACAGGGCAAAGTCACGCCGTTATGAGATGGGAGAGGTGTCATCGAGACTTGCAGACCTTACTGTTGTCACATCCGATAATCCAAGAGATGAGGAGCCTATGGACATAATCAATGATATTTTGCAGGGTGTACACAAGGCAGATGGAGAGTATGTGACAATTCCTGACCGTAAGGAGGCTATCAGATACTGCATGGAGAATGCCCAGGATGGTGATATCATAGTGCTTGCAGGAAAAGGACATGAGGATTATCAGGAGATAAAGGGTGTGAAGCATCACATGGATGAGAGAGAATTAATTGCTGATATAATAAAAGAGAACCCTGACATCAGACTTTAATATTTTAGTATAGGTTAAATAGTTTAGTATAAAATAGTTCAGTAAAATAGTGTATTTGGGAGGTATATATGTCTCTGTTTAAGGGCGCCGGAGTAGCGCTAATTACTCCTTTCAATGAGGATAACAGTGTAAACTATGAAATGCTTAGGACGCTGGTGAGAAGGCAGATAGACGGTGGCACTGATGCAATTATAGTGTGTGGCACGACAGGTGAGCCTGCCACAATGACAGAGGAAGAAAAGCTTTCGGTAATAAAATGTGTGGTAGACGAGACAGCCGGGCAGATTCCTGTAATAGCGGGAACAGGTGCCAACTGCACACAAAATGTGATAGATTTCTCACAGAAAGTTGAAAAGCTTGGCGTAGATGGTCTGCTTGTTGTCACACCTTACTACAATAAAGCCACACAGAATGGTCTTTATGCGCACTATGCAGCGATAGCAGGGGCGGTTGGGCTTCCAATCATTATGTACAACGTACCATCGCGCACAGGATGCAATATACTTCCGCAGACTGCGGCAAGGCTTGGCAGGAATTTTGAAAATATAGTAGGAATCAAGGAAGCGAGTGGAAATATATCGCAGGTTGTAAAGCTAAAGAAGCTGGCAGGAAATGACCTCGATATTTATTCGGGAAACGATGACCAGGTCATCCCAATACTCTCGCTCGGTGGAATCGGTGTGATATCAGTGCTGTCTAATGTAAGGCCGGCTGCAGTGCATGACATGGTAATGGAATACTTGAATGGAAATATTAAATCAGCACTTGATATCCAGCTTAAATACCTGGATTTAATAGAGGCACTGTTTTGTGAGGTAAATCCGATTCCTGTAAAGGCTGCTATGAAGCTTTTGGGATATGATGTGGGAGGACTTCGTCTTCCGCTCACGGAGATTGAGGATGCAAACAGGGCAAGGCTTAAAGAAAGCATGGAAAGTCTAAAAGAAAATTAGTGGATATAAAAGGATATTAAAGAAAAATTAAAGGATAAATTAACATATGGGAAAACAAAACTGGAAGCCGGGCAATATGCTAAACCCGGTGCCGGCTGTGATGGTGAGTGTCACTGACAAGGCCGGAAATAACAATATAATAACAGTGGCATGGGCGGGGACGGTGTGCACTAATCCGCCTATGCTTTCAATATCTGTAAGGCCGGAGCGCTTTTCTTATAACATGATTAAAGAAACCGGAGAGTTTGTGGTTAATCTGACCACCGAGGAGCTGCTTAGAGCCTGCGATTACTGCGGAGTGAAAAGCGGCAGGGATGTGGACAAATTTAAAGAACTGCATCTGACACCGCTTGCGATGCAGCATGTGTCAGCAGTCGGAATATCAGAAAGCCCGGTAAATATTGAGTGCAGGGTAAGAAAAAGCGAGGAGCTCGGCAGCCATACAATGTTTATAGCAGACGTCGTCGGTGTGACAGTGGATGATAAATACATGGACGGAACCGGGAAATTTCATATCAATGATACCGGCCTTGTGATGTATTCGCACGGAGAGTATTTTGGCTTTGGAGATAAGCTCGGAAGCTTCGGCTACTCTGTAAGAAAAACTAAAAAATAATCTATCGAAGCAGCATATCCATGAGGTATGCGTACACATCCTCGTTCTGATTCTTCCAGTTGCTGCAGATGGCCTCGGCCTGCTCCTTTGTGCCGACTGAGAGAGTCAGGTCGATGACAGTGGTGCTCTCTGAGCGCACCTGACAACGTACTGCATATTTGCGGTCAGTTGTCCTGTAATAGTCGGCAAGAATGGAGTTTTCCTGCCTGAACTCGAGCTTGTTGTCTGTAAAGAAGCTCTTTACATCGGACTCAATACCGTCGGTAATTTTGTCTTTGAAGAAACCGAGAGTCTCTTTTCCGGCAGCAGTCAGAGTATATTGTGTATTGGAATGAGTAGACTTGAAATTAATTAAATCAGCATTTACTAAATCACCGATGACCTCCTGTACACGGAAGTAGTCGGTGTATTCTTTTTCCAAAAAGAAATTGGAAATCTGTGTGTTTGACAGCGGAAAGCCCGCTTTGTCGAGCATGTATAAAATTGTCAGCTTATATATGGTAAATGGCTCAGCCATGATTTTCTCCTTTAAAACAAGTTTAATCGTCCCTGATATGTGTCTCGCACTTCAAATCTTTTATTGATTGTGTTTAGAACCCGTTTTTTATCTGTGCTCCAAAGAGGTGCAACAAGTAAAGAACGTGGTCCATCACCAGTCATGCGGTGGATAACCATATCCTTTGGAAGTCTTTCTATACAGTCTACCACAAAATCGCAGTAATCATCCAGCGTAAAAAGCTCAAATGGCTGTTTAATATACATATCAGCCAGTGGTGTGCCCTTTAGTACATGCAGCAGCTGAAGCTTAACTCCGAAAATACCGCTTTTAGCAACAAAATCAACTGATTCAAGCATCATGCCGCGTGTCTCATGAGGAAGCCCGAGTATGAGATGTGCAATAACCTTTATGCCACGGCGTCTAAGCTCATCCGTTACAATGATGAAATCCTCAACACATGTATGTGTATTCATGGCATCAAGAGTAGACCGGTGAATGGTCTGAAGGCCCAGCTCAACCCAGACTGGCTTTATTTTGTTTAATTCTGAGAGCAGATCATATATTTCGGTAGAAAAACAATCTGTTCTTGTGCCGATGGACAGCACAGCGACAGATGGATCTTCTATAGCCTCATAAAATATGCGCCGCAGATAATCTACCGGAGCATATGTGTTGGTAAAAGCCTGAAAATATGCGATAAAGTGCTCACAGCTGCTCTTTGAAGCAACCTTTTCCTTAGCGGCAGACAGCTGCTCCTTTATGGAAAGGCTGCGGTCCGCCGCAAAATCACCGGAGCCACCGGCGCTGCAGTACAGGCATCCAAGCGATGAGAGTGTGCCATCACGGTTTGGACAGGTCATGCCTCCATCTAAAGAGAGCTTGTAGAGCTTTTCACCGAATGTATCGCGGCAGTATCTGTTGAGTGAATAGTATCTCATATTAAATATGTGACTTTACAGCTTCGCTGACAACAGCGGCAACACGAGGGTCAAATGCCTCAGGCATAATAAAATCATCATTTAATTCTTCGTCTGAAACAAGATCGGCCAGTGCTTCTGCGGCAGCAAGCTTCATTTCCTCAGTAATCTGCGTAGCACGTCCTTCTAAGGCACCCTTGAAGATTCCGGGGAATGCAACCACGTTGTTTATCTGGTTTGGGAAATCACTTCTTCCGGTTCCGACCACTCTGGCACCGGCAGCCTTTGCTACATCAGGCATAATCTCAGGAACAGGATTTGCCATGGCAAAAAGGATAGCGTCCTTGTTCATAGAAGAAACCATCTCGGCTGTGACGATATTTGGAGCGGAAACACCTACGAATATGTCAGCACCCTTTAAAGCATCTGCAAGAGTACCCTTTGCGTTTTCAAGGTTTGTAACCTCTGTCATTTTCTGCTGCATCCAGTTGAGGTTTGGATAGTCCTTTCCTATGATGCCTAGACGGTCACACATGGTCACATGTGTAAAGCCGTATGTCAGAAGAAGTTTAGTGATGGCAACACCTGCTGAGCCTGCACCGTTTACAACAACCTTGCAGTCCTCTTTCTTTTTGCCGGTCAGGCGCAGAGAGTTGATGATACCGGCGAGTACAACGATTGCAGTTCCGTGCTGGTCATCGTGGAATACAGGAATATCGAGCATCTCTTTAAGTCTCTCCTCAATCTCAAAGCAGCGCGGAGCAGAAATATCTTCTAAGTTAATTCCGCCAAAGCCCGGTGCGATATTTTTGACTGCAGCAATAATCTCCTCAGTGTCCTGAGTGTCGAGACAGATAGGAACAGCGTTTACGTTGCCAAACTCCTTGAAAAGTACGCATTTACCCTCCATGACAGGCATGGCAGCGTAAGGACCAATGTTTCCAAGACCAAGCACAGCACTTCCGTCTGACACTACGGCAACAGTATTTGCCTTCCAGGTGTATTTGTATGCAGCTTCCTTATCCTCGGCTATGATCTTGCAAGGCTCAGCAACACCGGGGGTGTATGCAATTGCAAGGTCCTCTCTCGAATTAACCTTTGATTTAGCGATGGTTTCGAGTTTTCCGTTCCACTCTTCGTGGCATTTCAGTGCTTTTTCTTTATTATCCATGGTAATTCTCCCTCTAAAAATTCTTTTGAATAATCATAACATTGCAGGTGATTTAAATCAAGTAACTATGCAGATAACCGATTATATAAAAAATATGATAAAAAATAAGAAATCGCTTTATATTTTTGAAGAAATGATGTATAATCATTAATTAATGATTCAAAAGTCAATTCAGGCGTTATTTCCCAATAGCTACACATATATATTTGTTAAATAATATTGTTTAGACGAATTGAATAAATACTGTTATCAAATTTAAGGAGAAGACGAAATGGAACAGATGAGAGAAAAATATGAAAGTTTGTCGGCATTTGTGCTTAAGGATCTGGCGAAGGCAAGAGGAATTAAGGGCGTTTCATCACTGAAAAAGGGACAGATTATTGAAAGAATGCTCGAGGAGGATGCAAAAGAGGTTGAGGAGGCTGAGAAAAACGGTACAGCCGAGGAGCGCGCCAACTCTTTTAAAGAGGATTATGCAGCACTCGACAGTGGAGAAGAGGCAGAAGGCATACTTGAGGTAATGCCGGAGGGCTTTGGATTTATCCGCTGTGATAATTATATGCCGGGAGATCATGATATCTATGTGGCACCTGCGCAGATACGCCGCTTCAATTTAAAGACAGGTGATATCATAAAGGGTAATATGAAGGTGAAGTCTGAGCGTGAGAAATTCCAGGCTCTTTTATACCTGACCACTGTCAACGGATATACACCGGATGTAGCACTGAAGCGTACAAGCTTTGAGGATCTTGTGCCTATATTCCCGAATGAGAGACTGCGTCTCGAGAGACCCGGAGCAAGTGTTGCGATGAGAGTTGTAGATCTCATCTCTCCAATAGGAAAGGGACAGCGAGGCATGATCGTTTCACAGCCTAAGGCCGGAAAGACCACATTACTTAAAGAGGTTGCAAAGTCTGTCACTGTAAACAATCCTGAGATGCATCTTATTATTCTCCTTATTGATGAGAGACCGGAGGAGGTTACAGATATCAAGGAGGCTATAGAGGGGGACAATGTCGAGGTAATCTACTCTACATTTGATGAACTTCCTGAGCATCACAAGAGAGTGTCAGAGATGGTAATAGAGAGAGCAAAGCGCCTTGTAGAGCATGGTAATGATGTCATGATACTCCTTGACAGCATAACAAGGCTTGCAAGAGCTTACAATGTGACAGTTCCACCATCAGGCCGTACACTTTCAGGAGGACTTGATCCTGTAGCGCTTCATATGCCAAAGAGATTTTTCGGAGCAGCACGTAATATGAGAAACGGCGGCAGTCTGACAATACTTGCAACAGCCCTTGTTGATACTGGAAGCAAGATGGATGATGTAGTATTTGAGGAGTTCAAGGGAACAGGAAACATGGAGCTTGTGCTCGACAGAAAGCTTTCCGAGAAGAGAATCTTCCCTGCTATAGATATAGTAAAATCAGGAACAAGGCGTGAGGATCTGCTCCTTGATGAGGATGAGCAGGCAGCAGTCGATAATATGCGTAAAGCCTTCAACGGCATGCGCTCTGATGAGGCTGTTGAGAACGTACTCAACATGTTTGCACACACAAAGAGCAACAAGGAATTTGTTAATCTTGTAAAGAAAAACAGAATTTTATAAAAATGTCTTGCAATTGACAGATTCATATGCTACAATAACTAAGCTGTTTATCGGGATGTAAACGGACGCAACGTGTCGCTCTTGCAGCAAGTATCATATGCGGATCGGGCATACGGGTATAAAGAGTGAAGCTAAAGAAATACGATAAGAATATAAAAGAGGTGAAAATCATGAGAGAAGGAATCCATCCAGATTATTATCAGGCAACTGTTACATGTAACTGTGGTAACACATTCGTTACAGGATCTACAAAGCCGGAGATCCACGTAGAGATTTGCTCAAAGTGCCATCCATTCTACACAGGTCAGCAGAAAGCTAACCAGGCTCGTGGACGTATTGAGCAGTTCAATAAGAAATATGGTATGAAATAGAATCATATAGTTACTTGAAAGGTTGAGGTTGCAATATACCTCAACCTTTTTTGGAATATAGAGAGGTTTTATGAAGTATTCAGGTATTGGCGGTCAGGCTGTCATGGAGGGCGTAATGATGCAGAACAAGGACACATACGCCGTAGCCGTGAGGAAGCCTGACCATGAAATAGATGTCAAGGTGTCAAAGCGTAAGAATTCAAAGACGCTTGATGTAGTTAGAAAAATTCCTATTTTAAGAGGTGTGGTGAGCTTTGTCGATTCGCTTTATCTGGGCATGAGCACACTGATGTATTCAGCGTCATTTTTCGAGGACGAGGATGATGAAGGGACCTTGGCTTCAAAGAAAAAGGAAAAGGAAGAAGAACTCACAGCGGAAGAAAAGAAAAAAAGGGCTGCCAAAGAAAAAAACCAGGAAAATGCCATGCTTGGAGGTACAGTGGTACTGTCAATTGTCATAGCACTCGCGCTGTTTTTTGCATTGCCGTATTTCCTTTCTGGGCTTTTTAAAAAGGTGATAAGCTCACAGATGCTCATAGCGTTCATAGAGGGCGTTATCAGACTGGCAATATTTCTGGGGTATATAGCAATTATATCGCTGACACCTGATATTAAGCGCACATTTATGTATCACGGCTCTGAGCATAAATGCATCAACTGCATAGAGCACGGGCTTCCGCTTACAGTGGAAAACGTGAGAAAAAGCTCAAAGCATCACAAGCGCTGCGGCACAAGCTTTCTGCTTATAGTAATGCTCATAAGCATATTATTTTTCATGTTTATCCGTGTGGATTCAAAGCCGCTGCAGTTATTGTTACGACTTGTGCTTATTCCTGTAATCGCAGGGGTATCTTATGAGTTTATCAGACTTGCAGGCAGATATGACAATCCGGTTGTCAACATGCTTAGTGTCCCGGGGCTTTTAATGCAGCGAATGACCACAAAGGAGCCGGATGATGAAATGATAGAGGTTGGCATCGCATCGGTTGAGGCCGTGTTTGACTGGAAGAAATGGCAGGAGGAAAACAATGTGTGTGCACATTGACCGCCGGATAGAAGGTATATATGACATATAGAGAAGCAATTTTACTTGGGGAAAGCATATTACAAAAAGCAAAGATAGTTGATGCAAAAAACGATGCATGGCTGCTTTTAGCCATGGCATGCAGGATAGATCACACATATTACTATGTGCATATGGATGAGGAAATGTCGCAGGAGCAGATAAGGGAATATCAAGCATTGCTGAGTAAGCGCGCTGAGCGTATTCCGCTCCAGTACATAGTCGGAGAGCAGGAGTTTATGGGACTCAAATTCCGTGTGAACAGCAATGTGCTCATACCGCGTCAGGATACAGAGACTCTTGTAGAGGAGGCACTCAAGGTGATAGAGCCGGGGATGAGAGTGCTTGATATGTGTACAGGAAGCGGCTGCATAATTATAAGCATCTTAAAGAACACGACTAATGTGGACGGTGCAGCCTGTGATATCTCAAAGCAGGCGCTCAATGTGGCAAAGGAAAACGCAAGGCTTAACGGCGTGTTTGTTGATTTTGAGAGAAGCGATCTGTTTGAGCATGTCGATGAGATGTATGATGTGATAGTATCCAATCCACCATATATAAGAAGCGACGAGATACCGCATCTTATGCCGGAGGTGTCGGTATTTGAGCCGCATGAGGCTCTTGACGGCTCTGAGGATGGACTTTTATTTTACAGGCGTATCATAAAGGATTGCAGGGCAAATCTAAAGCCACAGGGCAGGCTGCTTTTTGAGATAGGCTGCGATCAGGGCAGACAGGTGTCGCAGATGATGCAGTTTGCCGGATTTAGCGATGTACATGTGATAAAGGACCTGGCGGGAAACGACAGGGTAGTATCGGGAGTGTATGACAGCAAGGAGGAAAAACATGTTTGATAAGTTAGAAGATCTTATACACCATTATGAAGAGCTGATGAATCTGCTCAGCGAGCCGGATGTGGCAAATGATGCAAACAGATTTAAAAAGCTTATGAAGGAGCAGAGTGACCTTGCTCCTATAGTTGAGACATATAAGAAATATAAAGAGTGCAAGCAGAATATCGAGGATTCACTGGCTATTTTGGATGAGGAATCAGATGAAGAGATGAGAGAGCTCGCAAAGGAAGAGCTTAAGGATTCGAAGGAACAGGTGGAGGAACTTGAGAAGAAGCTTAAAATACTTCTTCTGCCAAAGGACCCTAACGATGACAAGAACGTCATCGTCGAAATCCGTGCCGGTGCAGGCGGAGAGGAAGCAGCACTTTTTGCAGCGGAAATCTACCGTATGTATGTGCACTACGCAGAGAACAGAGGCTGGAAGGTGGAGACACTTGATGCCGATGAGACAGGAATCGGCGGCATGAAGTCGGTCGAGTTCATGGTAAAGGGCTCCGGTGCATACTCTATCCTAAAGTACGAGTCAGGAGTACACCGTGTGCAGCGAGTGCCTGAGACAGAGTCGCAGGGACGTATCCAGACCTCTACATGCTCAGTTGCTGTAATGCCTGAGGCAGAGGATGTGGATGTCAAGATTGATGACAAGGATATCCGAATTGACGTAATGCGTGCTTCCGGAAACGGTGGACAGTGTGTCAACACAACTGATTCAGCTGTCCGACTGACACATTATCCATCAGGTATTGTCATCTACAGCCAGACTGAGAAGTCACAGATACAGAACAAGGAAAAGGCTTTTGCACTTCTTCGTACAAAGCTCTATGACATGGAGCTTCAGAAGAAGCAGGATGCAGAGGCAGAGGAGAGACGAAGCCAGATCGGTACAGGAGACCGTGCTGAGAAGATTCGTACCTACAACTTCCCACAGGGACGTGTGACAGATCACAGAATCAATCTGACACTCTATAAGCTTGACAAGATTCTTAACGGAGATATCCAGGAAATAATTGATGCCTGTATCGCAGCCGACCAGGCGAAGAAGTTAAGCAACATGGAGCATGATGCATAAATATTTGGTATAAAAGAGTCTGAGAAAATCAGGCTCTTTTATTTTATAAACTAATATGATATAATTGTGAATAAATATTTATACAGAAATGAGGAATAATATGAAATCCATTAAGAAAAAACCGATTATGATTTTGCTTATGGCAGCATTAATGGCTACATTCATTGTTGGCTTATGCGCATGCGGCAAAAGCGACAGCAAAAAGGTCGCTTGTGTGGACGATCTGGAGGGCGCAAAAATAGGTGTCCAGCTCGGTACCACAGGAGATATCTATGTATCTGATTATGAGAACGACGGTTCAGGCACCAAGGTAGAGAGATACAACAAGGGTGCTGATGCAGTTCAGGCATTAAAGGTCGGCAAGATTGACTGCGTAGTTATTGATGAGCAGCCGGCACTTGCCTTTGTAAAAGAAAACAAGGGACTTAAGATACTGGACGAGGAGTTTACCAATGAGGACTATGCATTCTGCCTGAAAAAGGGTAATACAGAGCTTCGCGACAAGGTAAATACTGCGCTTGAAAAGCTGCAGCAGGATGGAACAGTTCAGAGCATCATCGACAACTATATCGGCTCTGAGGATCAGGTGGGAAAAACTCCATACGTGAAGAAAGACATTGACAGGTCAAACGGTACACTTAAGGTAGGAACCAATGCAGAGTTCCCGCCATATGAGTACTATGAGGACAACAAGGTCACAGGAATTGATATGGATATCATGCAGGCCATAGCCGATGAGCTTGGCATGGATATGCAGGTAGAGGATATGCAGTTTGACGCAATCATTGCCGCTGTATCATCAGGCAAGGTGGATGTCGGGGCAGCAGGCTTTACAGTGACAGAGGACAGACAGAAAAATGTTGATTTTACCGATACATATATCACCACAAAGCAGGAGATTATCGTAAAAGACAGCCAGTCGGGTTCTTCAATCGGTATAAAGGAAAAGCTCTATGACAACTTTGTCAAGGACAATCGTTACATGTATATCGTAAAGGGTCTTGGCAATACAATAGTTATCACAATATTTGCCGTAATGCTTGGTATTGTGCTGGGATTTTTAATTGCGATAGTCAGAACCAGCCATGACAGAAATGGCGGTCTTGCCGTATTAAACGGAATTTGCAAGGCATACCTGACCATCATCAGGGGAACACCTGTCATGATACAGCTTCTTATTATATACTATGTAGTGCTTGCATCTGTGACCAACAAGATACTTGTAGCAGTCATTGCTTTCGGCCTCAACTCAGCTGCATATGTGGCAGAGATTGTGCGTTCAGGAATCATGTCTGTAGATATAGGACAGTTTGAGGCAGGACGAAGCTTGGGACTCAATTACAGACAGACCATGAAGCTTGTTATCATACCGCAGGCTGTCAAAAATATACTTCCGGCGCTGCTTAACGAGTTTATCAGCCTCCTGAAGGAGACATCAATCAGTGGTTATATTGGTATGATGGATCTGACAAAGGGTGGAGATATCATACGAAGCAACACATACGAGGCATTTATACCGCTTATTGCTGTAGCCCTTATTTATCTGGTTATAGTGATGCTTTTAAGCCACGGAGTAAGCAAACTTGAGAGGAGACTGAGAAGCAATGAAAGATAATAACGTGATACTAGAGGTAAAAGACCTGCACAAGAGTTTTGGAGAGCAGGAGGTATTAAAGGGCATAAGCACAGAGGTGAACAGAGGTGATGTAATTGCCATCATCGGACCGTCAGGCTGTGGAAAGTCTACATTTTTACGCTCCCTCAATCTGCTTGAGACACCTACATCAGGACAAATCCTTTTTGAAGGAACAGACCTGACAGACAAGTCGACAGACATCAATGTGACCAGACAGAAAATCGGCATGGTTTTCCAGCAGTTCAATCTGTTTGCCAACATGACAATAAAAGCAAATATTATGCTCGCACCGGTGAAGCTCGGTGTGATGACGAAGGATGAGGCGTCAAAGAAGGCAGATGAGCTTCTCACCAGAATAGGTCTCCTCGATAAGGCAGATGCATATCCGGCGCAGCTTTCCGGAGGACAGAAGCAGAGAGTGGCAATTATCCGTTCACTTGCTATGAATCCTGATGTCATACTGTTTGATGAGCCTACATCGGCACTTGACCCTGAGATGGTAGGTGAGGTGCTTTCAGTAATGAAGGAGCTTGCAGAGGCAGGCATGACAATGGTAGTCGTGACACATGAGATGGGCTTTGCCAGAGAAGTGGCCAACAGAGTGATGTTCATCAATGAGGGTACCATAGCTGAGGAGGGCACACCTGAGGAAGTATTTGGCGCACCAAAGAGTGAGAGATTACAGGAATTTTTGTCAAGAGTGTTATAGGAGAAATAAAGCATGGCATCAAAATACTATGCGGTAAAAAAGGGAAAGGTTCCCGGGATATATTTGAACTGGAACGATTGCAAAGCAATGGTTGACGGATATCCTGGAGCAGTGTATAAAAGCTTTAAGACAATAGAAGAGGCAGAAAAATTTATTAATGGAGAGAAAATTATTGCCGGAGAGAAAACTATTACAGGTATGAAATCATCCGGAGAAAATAGTACATATGCGTTTGTAGACGGCTCCTTCAACAAAGCAACACACACCTATGGCTATGGAGGCTTTCTTGTGACTGACTATGAAAAATACGTGCTGCAGGGGGCAGATAATGATGCCGAGATGGCCACAATGCGCAACGTAGCCGGAGAGATAAAGGGCGCGGAGGCTGCCGTAAAAAAGGCTATAGAGCTTGGAATTAAGGAACTGGTCATATACTATGACTACATGGGCATAGAGATGTGGGCCACAGGGGCCTGGAAGCGAAACAAGGCAGGCACTATAGCTTATCACGAATACATCATGTCAGTTAAGGATAAAATAAAGCTTACTTTTGTAAAGGTAAAAGGACACTCAGGAGTAGAGGGCAACGAAGAGGCAGATAAGCTTGCAAAGCAGGCTGTGGGGATACTGTAGCAGTTTTCCACATAAAAGAAACAAAAATATAGCATAACAGGAGAAAAAGATGAGCATATTCAATGTAGAACTCAAAAAAGTAGTAGATGACACATATGATATTGAGATAGGCTACAACCTCTCAGACACCCTTGTATCTGACCTGGAAAATGGTCTTGCGGGCAAGACAAAGAAATTTGCAGTGATTACAGATACAAATGTGCGTGATCCTTATGCTCTTCCAATCTGTGAGAAAATAAAGCATGCGGGATACTCAGTGGATTTGTTTGTTTTCCCGGCTGGGGAAAAGAGTAAGTCACGTGAGACAAAGGCAAAGATAGAGGATGCCATGCTTAAAAAGGGGTACAGAAGAGACTGCTGTATCATTGCAGTCGGTGGCGGTGTGGTAACCGATTTATCAGGCTTTATTGCAGGAACCTACGGCAGAGGCGTGCCGTTTATCAACTATGCAACCACCCTTCTAGCCGCGGCAGATGCATCGGTAGGTGGAAAAACAGCAATTGATACACCTCTTGCTACCAACACCATAGGTCTGTTCAATCAGCCCAAAAAGGTATATATAGACATAGCTGCCTGGAAAACACTGCCACAGCGCCAGATGGCAAGCGGTATGGCAGAGACCATCAAGCACGCATGCTTAGGCAGCGAGGATATGTTTGAATTTATAGAGGAAAATCTGGATGATATATATTCATTCAAGAAATTTGCATGTGAGTATATCGCAGAAAATAACTGCCGTATCAAGTACAATGTGGTCATGAAGGATGAGCGAGAGGCGGGACTTCGCGAAACCTTAAATCTTGGCCACACAGTAGGCCGGGCGATCGAGACAGTCAGCGACTACAAGCTGCTGCACGGAGAGGCACTGTCGATTGGAATGGCAGCACAGGCACTTATGTCAGCACGGCTTGGCTATATGTCAGAGGAGCAGGCAGAGCGCGTGATAAAGCTCTATGAGAGAGCCGGTCTTCCGACACGTATACCTGACTATATAGACAGGGAGGCACTTGTTAAAAAGCTCTACACCGACAAAAAGGTGAGAGACGGCAAGCTGCGTTTCGTGCTCCAAAAAGGTATAGGAGCCACTGTTGAGTTTGCACCGGGAGTGTATGCAAAGCCTATAGAGGAAAGTCTGGCGCGAGAAATTATAATGGAGCTGTAGATTAAATAATTACAACCCCATGTGTAAACTCATTTTGCTGTGAATGACACAGCCTGCCATACAAATCAGCAGCAAAAATATCCTTGGAAATAAGCTCGTACGGAGCATCAGCGACTTTTGTAATAATAGGCACTGATGCTCTTTTTTTGAGGAGATGCATAAGCTCTCCTGATGATTTTTTGAAACCGAGTATGCGCAGATAAGGATTATCCATACATATGTTAAAATCATCATTCTCAATACCAAGTAAAATATGCGTGAGAACCCTCGAAATACGCGTATAAGTCAGATTTTTACTCTTCAGTAAGTTACAAAACTGCGTAAAACCTTCATATTTATAAATATTTTTAACTATCTTTGCAGTAAGCTCCTTTGTGCAGTCTGCATACTGCGCAAAGCCTTTATCCTTCCCGGTCAGCAGGCGATAGTAAAGCATTTCAGAAATATCATCCGGAAACACAATATGACCGCATAAAATACAATTGACAAGAATATCGGCGCAGTCTGATGGCATTAGCTGACTGAACTTTGTGGAAATCCATGAATTATCAAGCTGCATATTAGTAATAGTGTTGTGTTTGTCTATATCAATTAAGGTTGAAATCACCCCGCGCACAGCCGTAGCGGAAGAAAACTCACTTGTCGAATCAGTGCTGTGATATCCTTCACCGACGCGCTGAATAGGAAATCCTGTAATATCACTGTCCATCAAAGCCTTCTCATACTCAATGGCCAGAATATTATTGGGTGAAGCTATGAAAGCATCTAATTTCCCGGAAGCGCTGTCATAGGTATCTCGAAAATATTCACATAGAGCTATGCTCCTGGCCGCAGGAAAGCTCATCCCACCCTGAATCAGCCGGGCAAGAGAGGCGGAATACTCAGCAGGCGGATTCTTAAGCACGCCAGCCACAAGCTTTGTAAGCTCATGGTCCACAGACTCCACACCATAGCACAGCATGTCCACCACACCTGTGTTTTTGAGTACACTGACTCCGCCACCGGCAAAAAACTCGGCAGAAGCAGTGGCAAAGACCGATGGAAGCTCAAGCACCAGGTCGGCACCGCTCAAAAGCGCCATGCGTGTGCGCTCGTATTTGTCAATGATGGCAGGCTCACCTCTTTGCACGAAATCACCGCTCATTACTACGATGATATAATCAGCAGATGTCTGCCTTTTAATCTGCTCCAGCTGATATTTGTGACCATTGTGGAATGGATTGTATTCGGTAATCACACCTGCAACCTTCATGTTTGATGCTCCTTTAATCAATAATGTATTTTTTAGAGTTCAAACCCATAATACCACAAAAACACCCTTGTCGCATTTGAAAAATAAGTTTATACTAACAATAGTATTGTAATTTTAAACCAAAGGAGACAAAACAATGAATGTATTAGTAATTAATTGCGGTAGTTCATCACTGAAATACCAGCTCATCAATTCTGATTCAGAGGAGGTACTTGCAAAAGGACTCTGCGAGAGAATCGGAATCGATGGCAGACTTGTATATCAGAAAGAGGGGCTTGACAAGGAAATCACAGAGGCACCTATGCCAACACATAAAGAGGCCATCCAGATGGTACTCGATGCACTTGTAAATCCAAAGACAGGCGCAGTAAAATCACTTGCAGAGATCGATGCAGTAGGACATCGTGTAGTGCACGGTGGAGAGAAGTTCTCAGACTCAGTAGTCATCACAGAGGAAGTAATCGCACAGGTAGAGGAGTGCAACGACCTCGCACCTCTTCACAACCCTGCAAATATTATCGGAATCAGAGCATGCCAGGCACTTATGCCAAATGTACCAATGGTAGGAGTATTTGATACAGCCTTCCATCAGACAATGCCTGAGAAAGCATACCTCTACGGACTTCCATATGAGTACTATGAGAAGTACAAGGTAAGAAGATACGGCTTCCACGGCACAAGCCACAGCTTCGTATCAAAGGAGGCAGCAAGCTACCTTGGAATGGACTTAAACAACTCAAAGATTATTGTAGCACACCTTGGAAACGGAGCTTCAGTCAGCGCAGTATTAAACGGTAAATGCGTAGATACATCAATGGGACTTACACCACTTGAGGGACTTGTAATGGGAACACGTTCAGGTGATATCGACCCATCAATCATGGAGTTTATCGCAAAGAAAGAAAACCTTGATATCGATGGTGTGATGAATGTGCTCAACAAGAAGTCAGGAGTAGCCGGTATGTCAGGCGTATCAAGCGACTTCAGAGACCTTGAGGCAGCCTATAATGAGGGCAACAAGCGTGCCATCGCAGCAGTAGAGGTATTCAGCTACAGAGTAGCAAAATACATCGGAGCATATGCAACAGCAATGAACGGAGTAGATGCTATCGCATTCACAGCAGGAATCGGTGAGAACACAAGCTTCGTAAGAGAAAAAATCATGGCATATTTAGGTTACCTCGGCATAAAGATTGACCGTGTAACAAACGACAAGACACGTGGCGTGGAGGCACTTATCTCAACAGCAGACTCAAGCGTAAAGGTATGTGTCATCCCTACAAACGAGGAGCTTGCAATCTGCCGTGAGACAGTAAAGCTTGTTGGCTAATAAAAAGCAAAAAGTTGTGGATAAATTATAAAATTTTGTTGACAAACACCACTCCAATATGTATAATTGGTTAGGTGTGAATAGGAGAGAGCTATGATTGATATATCAACCATTGTAAAATCTATCAATAAAGAGACAACAATTGAGACAGAGCTTACGCTCACATCATTTGAGTCGCGGTTAGGAGATTATCCTATTCTGAAAAAGCAGCCGATATCACTTCATATCTCAAACGTGGAGAATGCAGCAGTGCACATCACGGGAACAGTAGATATAGACATAGCGATACCGTGCAGCCGATGCTTGGAAGAAGTTCCAACAAACATGCATTTTGACATTGACAAGACTCTGAAAATAACAGACGGAGCATTAGTCGATGAAGAGATGGAGGAAACTGACTACCTGATTGGGTTTGAACTCGATGTAGATAAACTTGTCTACGCCGAAATTCTGGTGAACTGGCCAATGAGAGTTCTGTGCAAAGACGATTGCAAAGGTATTTGTAAAGTCTGCGGGATGAACTTGAATAAAGGCACCTGCAGTTGCGATAGTTTTGTACCGGATCCAAGAATGGCAGCGTTCCAGGATATATTTAACAAGTTTAAGGAGGTGTAAACAAATGTCAATTTGTCCAAAGAATAAATCTTCTAAGGGAAGAAGAGATAAGAGAAGAGCAAACTGGAAAATGTCTGCTCCTACTTTAGTAAAATGCAGCAAATGTGGAGAGCTTATGATGCCACACAGAGTTTGCAAGAACTGCGGATCATACAACAAAAAAGAAATCATTCCTCAGGACTAATAGTAGAAAACCAGTAAAATTAAGGATTGAACGATATCGTTCAATCCTTTTTTGATTGATTTTATCCCTTTTTTATCCCATAAAAAAATGAAGGTACTTTTTGCTTGTATATAGCTTGCAGGGATGTTATTATACTGAGAGGATATTTAGATATTAAAGAAAGAAGGAAGCAAACTATCATGAATAATATAGACGATTTAGTTGAAATCTATGAGTGCCCGCTCTGTGGCGGTGCCGGGATTCTCGAGGAGGACTGCGGCAGCTCATATTATGTGACATGCCTTGAGTGCGGATGCCACTCTGTGAATATTGATTTTAAATCAGACGAGGACAGACTTGATGCAGCAAAGCGCACTGCTGATTTATGGAACTGTGGCAAGGTTATTTCAATGAGTCCGGGAGAATGATGGAAGCCATATAGAGTAGTGAATTGGTTATTGATTTATACTTATGATTATAGTATATTTTATTTAATCAATTAGTAGTTTGCTTTTTAGCAGGCACAGGGAGGTCACAATGCAAAGTACAACAAGGGTCGCACTCGATGCAATGGGTGGCGACAATGCACCCGCAGAGGTAGTAAAGGGTGCGGTAGATGCGGTTAACAAAAGAAATGATATAAAGATATTTCTTATAGGACAGAAGGTACCGGTAGAGAGGGAGCTTTCTTTGTATACATATCCTAAGGAGCAGATAGAGATAGTAGATGCTCCTGAGGTTATAGAGATGGCAGAGCCACCGGTTGTGGCAATCAGACGAAAGAAGCAGTCATCAATCGTTGTTGGCATGAATATGGTCAAGAATAAAGAGGCTGATGCATTTGTTTCGGCAGGAAGCTCAGGTGCTGTGCTTGTCGGAGGACAGGTAATAGTCGGCAGGATAAAGGGCATACAAAGGCCGCCTCTGGCACCGCTTATTCCGACTGAGCGCGGAGTATCTTTGCTCATAGACTGTGGAGCCAATGTGGATGCCAGAGCTGAGCATCTGGTACAGTTTGCTAAGATGGGCTCTATCTATATGGAACATGTTGTCGGCGTGAAGAATCCAAAGGTTGCACTGGTCAATATCGGTGCAGAGGAGGAGAAAGGCAATGCCCTGGTAAAGGAGACCATGCCGCTTCTTAGAGAGTGCACAGATATCAATTTTGTCGGAAGCATTGAGGCAAGGGATATTCCAAGGGGAGATGCCGATGTTATAGTCTGCGAGGCTTTCACTGGCAATGTCATATTAAAGCTCTACGAGGGTCTCAGCTCCACACTTATCGGGGTTATCAAGAAGGGGCTCATGAGCACACTAAAGAGCAAGATAGGAGCTGCACTTGCACTTCCGGCTCTTAAGAATACGCTAAAGTCATTTGATGCGACCGAGTACGGCGGAGCACCGCTTTTAGGATTGAATGGTCTTGTGGTAAAGACCCACGGCAGCTCCAAGGCAAAGGAAATCACTAACTCTGTTTTCCAGTGTGTTACATTTAAGGAAAAAGAGATTAATGATAAAATTAAAGAATATATTATTAATAAGCCGGCTGATTAGATAGCAGTATTGCTGTATGATTGGTCACCATAAACAGAAATGAGAGGTATTAAAAATGGAATTTGAGAAGCTTAGAGACATTATTGTCGAGGTACTTAACGTGGATGAGAACGAGGTTACTATGGAGTCAACCTTCATTGATGACCTTGGAGCTGATTCTTTGGATGTATTCCAGATTATCATGGGTATCGAGGAAGAGTTCGATATTGAGATTCCTAATGAGGAAGCTGAGAAAATCGTCACTGTAGGCGATGCTGTTGAGCAGATTAAAAAAGCTGTAAGCGAGCAGTAGTATGTTTAACTAATGAAAAGCCCTTTATTATAAGGGCTTTTCGTTATACTCACGGAACATGTAAAATGGATAGATATAGAAATAGAGGAGAAATTATGGCAGATTTAAATGAATTTCAAAGCAAAATAGGCTATACGTTCAAGAATCGACAGCTGCTTGAGCAGGCGCTGACACACAGCTCGTATGCCAATGAAAAGCACATGAAAAAGCATTCTGATAACGAACGTCTGGAGTTTTTGGGCGATGCTGTTTTGGAAATAGTTTCAAGTGAGTTTTTGTTTATCAATTATCCGCAAAAGCCTGAGGGTGAGCTTACCAAGCTGCGCGCAAGCATTGTTTGTGAGCCGACTCTTGCACTTTGTACAAAGCCACTTGACCTTGGAAAGTACTTACGTCTTGGCAGGGGCGAGGATCATACAGGTGGCAGAAAGAGAAAATCGATTCTTTCTGATGCACTTGAGGCAGTGATTGGAGCAATTTATTTAGATGGTGGTTTTACTAATGCAAAGGAGTTTGTGCTTAGGTTTATCATGACTGATATTGAGAATAAGCAGCTCTTTTATGATAGCAAGACTATCCTTCAGGAGCTTATACAGGGCAGGCATGAGCAGCTTTCCTATGAACTTATTGATGAGAGCGGTCCGGACCATGACAAGCAGTTTACAGTTGCGGTGCTTGTGGACGGCGAGCGTGTCAGCGAGGGAGAAGGCCACACAAAGAAGGCGGCGGAGCAGCAGGCTGCATATCAGGCACTTCTTTTGTACAGAAACAGGGAATAGGAGTTTTTAATGTATTTAAAGAGCTTGGAAGTACAGGGCTTTAAGTCCTTTGCCAACAAAATTGTTTTTGAGTTCCACAATGGCATCACAGGTATTGTCGGGCCAAACGGCAGTGGAAAGAGTAATGTCGCCGATGCGGTCAGATGGGTGCTCGGTGAGCAGAGCGCAAAGCAGCTTCGTGGTGCCAGTATGCAGGATGTTATTTTTGCAGGTACAGAGAACAGGAAGCCGCTTGGATACGCGTATGTTGCAATCACACTTGACAATTCAGACCATTCGCTTGCGATTGATTTCAATGAGGTTACGGTTGCCAGACGTGTTTACCGCTCAGGGGAGAGTGAGTATCTAATCAATGGCAATCCGTGTAGGCTCAAGGAGGTTTCGGAGCTTTTTTATGATACCGGTATCGGTAAAGAGGGCTATTCCATCATTGGACAGGGCCAAATTGACAGGATTTTAAGTGGAAAGCCGGAGGAGAGGAGAGAGCTGTTTGATGAGGCTGCCGGCATTGTGAAGTTTAAAAAGAGAAAGCTTACAGCGCAAAAGAAGCTCGATAATGAGCGGGAGAACCTTGTGCGTGTCAATGATATTCTGACAGAGCTTGAGAGACAGGTAGGTCCGTTACAGAGACAGTCCGAGAAGGCTCATACATATCTTAAAAAGAGAGAAGAGCTGAAGAACTACGATGTCAACATGTTTTTGCTTGAATCAGCGCGCATTGAGACCGAGCTTAAGTCAGCTGATGAGAAATACGCTATTGCGGATGACGAGCTAAAGGAGACCAACGCCACATACGAGAGCATCAAGGCAGAGTATGAGAGGCTTGGGAACGATATGCAGCAGATGGATGAGCGTATTGAGTCTCTTCGTGAGAGCATCACAAGCACTTCATCCACCAGACAGAAGCTTGAGAATCAGATAGAGCTTTTAAAGGAGCAGATTCACACGGCCGAAATGACGGATGAGCATTTGCAGTCGCGGCTTTTAGCTATCGAAAAGGAAAAGGCGCAGCGTCTTAAAAGCAGGAAAGAGTATGATGACAAAAAAGCTGCACTGAAAGCTGAGATAGAGAAGATGAGGCTAAACGAGCTTCTTGCGGTAAATGAGCATGAGGCTGTGCTTGCAGAGGTCAACCGCTGCAATGACGGACTGGAAAAGGGTAAGAATGAGCTTATTGCCCTGCTTCAGGAGCGAGGCAGTATCCAGTCAAGGAAGCAGCGTTTTGCCACTATGCTTGAGCAGATTAATATCAGAAAGGCGGAGCTTACCAAGCGTCTTTTAGATAGAAAGACAAGGGAAGCAGGGCTTGATGATATATTGGATGATGCCAATAAAAAGCTTAATGCTGTCAATGAAGAGATAGCCGGTTTAAAGGAAAAGGAGTCGGCTCTTTTGGCAAAGGCTAGGGAGTGGAGAGATAAGTCCGGAGAGAATGCCCGCCTGATGGAGGAGGCTTCCACAGAGTATCATAAGTCTGTTTCAAGGCTTGAGTCACTTAAAAACATTGCCGAGCGCTATGATGGCTATGGCAACAGCATCAAGCGTGTTATGGAGCAGAAGGCTAAAAATCCGGGGCTTCTCGGAGTGGTTTCGGATCTTATCCAGGTGGATAAGCGCTATGAGATAGCGATAGAGACAGCCTTAAGCGGCAATATCCAGAATATCGTCACTGAGGATGAGGCCACAGCCAAAAAGATGATTGGCTTTTTGAAGGCCAATCATTTTGGTCGAGCTACGTTTTTACCTCTTACAAGTGTGCGTGCAAACAGAAATACTAAAAATGAGGCGGCACTCGGTGAAAAGGGTGTGCTTGGCATTGCAAATAAGCTGGTGAAGTGTGATACGAAGTTTGATGAGGTTGTTGCATACCTGCTTGGCAGAGTGATTGTGGTGGACACAATTGACAATGCCATTGCGCTTGCAAAGAAAAATCACTATTCACTCCATATCGTGACTGTCGAGGGCGAGTATCTGGCACCGGGAGGATCTATGTCCGGTGGTGCGTTTAAAAATTCATCCAATCTGCTTGCGAGAAATCGTGAGATTGAGGAGCTTGAAAAGAGAGTTGATCAGACTAAGACAAAGCTTAAAGAGCTTAGAGCCAGAAAGGATGATATTGCGACTGCTATTGCGCTTGGCGAGGAGGATATAGCAGCCACAAAGACCTTGCTGCAGGAGAAGTATATTGAGCAGAACACAGCACAGATTTCTGTTGACAGGGCAGACCAGCAAAAGAAGGAGAGTGCGAATGTCTACGAGGATCTGCGCACAGAAAATGCGGAGATTGAAAAACAGCTCGAAGAGATAAATCAGGGCAAGAAGGATATCGCAGCACAGCTTGAGGCATCAAAGCAGCGTGAGGAGCAGCTTGAGAAGGAAAACAGCTCATACAGTGAGATACTTGAAAAGCAGGGAGTACTTGAGCAGGAGGCTTCACACAAGGCCGCTGCCATTTCACTGGAGCTTGCAAATATCACAAAGACGGCTGAGTTTGCTATAGAAAATATCAATCGTATCAATTCAGAGATAGAAAAATTCGATGAGCAGAAGAAAAGCCTTGTGGAAGGTGCAGCTGCTGCAAAGGATGATATTAAAAAGAAGCAGGCTGATATTGATGCAATTACACAGACCATTCTGGCATCAAAGGACAACAATTCAAAGCTTGACGAACAGCTTAGGGAGAGCCTTACAAAAAAGGAAAAGATGTCTGAGGATTACAGAGGCTTTTTTGCAAAGCAGGAGGAAGTTTCAAAGAAACAGGCTGCTCTGGATAAGGAGCTTTTCAGACTGAACAGCCAGAGAGAGAAGCTTAAGGAGGCTTCAGAGACTCAGATCAACTACATGTGGGATGAGTATGAGCTTACTCCGCATGCGGCTTCAGAGCTTAGAAATGATGCATACGATGACCTGCCTTCATTAAAGAAGCTGATTGCAGGCATAAAGGACGAAATCAGACGCCTCGGCGATGTAAATGTCAACGCTATTGAGGAATACAGGGAGATTTCAACACGTTATGAGTTCTTGAAGGGACAGCATGATGACCTTATCGAGGCTGAAAAGACTCTGGTTGGCATCATAGATGAGCTTGACAGTGGTATGAGAAAGCAGTTTACAGAGAAGTTTGCCGAGATTCAGAGAGAGTTTGACAAGTCCTTTAAGCAGCTTTTTGGTGGTGGACATGGTTCCCTGGAGCTTGTGGAGGATGAGGATATACTTGAGTGTGGCATCAGAATCGTCGCACAGCCGCCCGGAAAGAAGCTTCAGAATATGATGCAGATGTCCGGTGGAGAAAAGGCGCTCACCGCTATTGCACTTTTGTTTGCCATTCAGGCACTTAAGCCATCACCGTTTTGTCTGCTTGATGAGATTGAGGCGGCGCTTGATGACTCGAACGTTTCGCGCTATGCAAATTATCTGAACAAGCTTACAAAGAACACACAGTTTATCGTTATCACACACAGACGTGGTACGATGGCGGCAGCGGACAGGCTATATGGTATCACGATGCAGGAAAAGGGTGTTTCCACACTCGTTTCAGTAAATCTTATAGAGAATGATCTGACGCAGTAGAATTTTATTTATGGAGAGTTGAAATGGAAGAAAAAGAAAAAAAGCCGGGCTTTTTTAAGAGGCTCGTTTCAGGACTGACAAAGACCAGAGACAATATCGTTTCAGGCATAGATTCACTTTTCAGTGGATTTTCACATATAGATGATGATTTTTATGAGGAGCTTGAGGAAATTCTCATCATGGGAGACCTCGGAGTGAGAGCTACGGAGAATATCATCGAAGATCTGCAGAGAAAGGTTAAGGAGCAGCATATCAAGGAGCCGGCAGAGTGCAAGGAGCTTCTGATTGAGAGCATCAAGGAGCAGATGAAGGTGGAGGAGACCGCCTACAGATTTGAAAATGAAAAATCTGTTGTGCTTGTAATCGGTGTCAACGGAGTAGGAAAGACTACCACTGTCGGAAAGCTTGCAGGAAAGCTTAAGGAACAGGGCAAGAAGGTTGTTATTGCAGGTGCCGATACCTTCAGGGCGGCAGCAGGCGACCAGCTAAAGGAATGGGCAAACCGCGCCGGAGTTGATATGATTGGCGGTGCCGAGGGTGCAGACCCGGGAGCTGTTGTATAT